>ENA-OPMP01000042-OPMP01000042.1-human-gut-metagenome-genome-assembly--contig:-NODE-42-length-57849-cov-12.863411_pt1 | contig 57849 bp, 46 predicted proteins | sample MGYA00241527_ERZ501751 | MGnify/ENA primary metagenome ERZ501751 (study PRJEB25962, sample SAMEA2042647) | human gut metagenome | biome: human gut; feature: human-associated habitat; material: faeces... | reverse complement strand
CCTCTTCAATATGAACATACTCGTAGTTCATCTTTTGAAGAGTATCTATAAGTCCATTTTCGAGAGCAGCTTCACTTTGTACTGACATATCTTATCTTTTCTATCGTTACACTTATAAGAAGGTTTTTCTTCTTGGCTCATTAGTGCTCCTTTATTTTGAACAGGAGATAATGTTTCCTTTATCATCTTAGACGTATTTCGCTTTGTACCATTTATATTTGGCTATTGCCATTTCGCCTACAAAGATAACTGATTTTAATGAGAAAGCACAACTGTAGGGTTGTTTTCTCTTTTATGTGTGAACATAACATGTTGAAATTGATATTATGACACTTTTGCCCAGGCTTATACAGGTAAGCTCTTAATAACTCGGCAAAAACTCGGGAAAAATATAAACGAAAATAAATCCTAACTACTCATATTCAAGCAGTTAGGATTTCTCTGGGTGCGCCTGATAGGCACATTTTAAAATAAACACAAGAAACCAACTTAAAAAGCTAATGTATTGATAATCAATATATATAATATATGTATGGTTTCGTAATATTTCTTAAAATTCCATTTGGTTTCAATTATGTTGGCAAAATGTTGGCAAAAACATATACCTTTGTACCTATAAAAATACAACTTATGTCGAACTTTGATTTGAAACTTTCTTCTCGTATTGACGAGACAACACATCGCAGTGAAATCCTTCTACGTTTTCATTGCGGTCGTAACATTGACTTTAGGGTTAAGAGTGGATTATATATTCAGCAAAACCATTTTCGCTATTTTGTAAATAGGGATGCCACGAGTAAAAAAGGTATAGACATTCCTGACAAAGTTACTTCTGCGACAAAAGAAATTGCAGAAGCAAAGGGATATGTTTTAAAAATGTATGGTGAAGTTGTAATAACAGAGCGCTTAATTACGCCTGATGTCAAATATGACCAAGAGCAGAACAAGCAATTGGAAGCTATGCAAATTGCAATAATGGATGCTTACAAGCAAGAAGAAAAAGAAACAATAGATGCTAAATGGCTCGAAAAAGTTGTCTATAAATTTCATCACCCCGACAAAAGAGTTTCTTCTATTTCTCGTAGAGGAAAAAGACAGAAATCTATTTATGATCTTTCAGAAGAATACCTTGAGATTAAACGTTTCTCATATGACCATACAAAAGCCTTTAGGGTTCTTGTGCGTGACTTGGCCCGGTATGAAGCTTTCAAAAATAAGGTTCTCAGAGAAAAGTTTGCATGGAACATCGACAAGATAACCCGAAAGGACATTGAGGACTTTGAGAATTATTTGCGTAACGAGAAAACATTGTCCGAGAAATACCCAAAACAGTTTGAATCAATATTTGAGCAATACCCTGTTGAAATCAATGTAGTACATACTTTCACCAAATTGCAGAACCGTGGAGAAAATACCATAGTAAAGCTAAAAAAGAAATTCAAGGCTTTCATGCAGTGGCTCTATGAGACGGAAAGAACTTCCAACCGACCTTTTGATGGCATAAAGATTGGTACGGAGAAGTATGGCGTTCCTTTTTATCTGACAAAAGAGGAGCGCAATCTTTTGGCTGAAGCAGACATTTCTGCGTTATGGGAGGGATTGGAGGATGAGGACAAGAAACTCTGCTCAAAATTTCCATTGAAGACATTGGAGGTGCAGCGAGACATATTTGTGTTTCAATGCCTGGTTGGTTGTCGTGTGGGAGATTTATGTACACTGACCTCAAAGAACATCACGGACGGCATATTGGAGTATGTGCCAAGCAAGACGTCGGATGAAGATGCTCCAGTAAAGCCACGTATACCGCTAAACCCATGTGCGCTGAAGTTGGTGGCTAAATATAATGGAGTGGACAAAGACGGAAGATTATTCCCTTTTATCAGTCCGCAGAAATACAACGATGCGATAAAGGCGATACTTCTGATATGTGGCATAACAAGAATAGTTCCTGTACGCAATTCAACAACAGGCGAAACGGAAATGAAACGCATTTGTGATGTTGCCAGCTCGCACATGGCTCGCAGGACTTTCGTAGGTGCAGCCTATAAAGCTGTGCGCGACCCAAATATTGTTTGCAAGATGAGCGGACACGTTGAAGGCAGCCGGGCATTTAACCGCTACCGTCAGATAGATGATGACATATTGAAGCAAACGATAAGCGAGATTTAATCTCGTAGAACATAAAATCCGACATAAGCTAAGGGCATACCAATAGTCATGTTGACCAATGGTATGCCCTTGTTCTTTGGTTCTATTCATGTTTCTCGTTAGAACCAATTCCACTATTTGCCTCTTAAATCAGTTGTTATTCGTACGTTTTTTCTTCCTTTCGCTATTGCGCGTAATAATTTTGCTTGTGAATTCTCGAGAACACAAGTGAAATTTACAAGATGTATAACAATTAAAATTCAGAACACAATGGATATTAAAGAACTTTCAAACAACGCACAAATACAGGTTGTCTTGAACATAGCTGACCTGAAGGAACTTTTCCTTGAATGGAAGGAAGACAATAGCAGAAATGCCAATAGCGAAGATGAGTATATGACAGCCGATGAGGTTGCCATCAAATATCACGTCTCAAAAACGACACTCTGGCGTAACGTAAAGAATGGTGTGTGGCCTGCCCCGATAAAGGTCGGAAGAAAAGCCCTTTACCGTAAATCGGACATAGATGCTGTATTTAACCCTTCAAAGCAGCTGCCGTTATGATAAACATAACTTCACATTCCCTTGAAGCCCCACCACACGAGATACCCATTTGGGGATTACGTTTGGAAGTGCAGGGGATTATCAATCATTATGCGGAGGTCTTCGAGTGCTCCCGTGATTTTATAACGGCAGCCGTGTATGCCATCGTAAGCACAATATGTGGCAAACATATAGAGCTTTTCGATGGCAAGTACAACAACAATCCCAACCATTGGATTTGCGTGGTTGCTCCAAGCGGTTCAAACAAGAGTGCTCCCATAAAAGCCCTGTTGGAGCCCATCTTCAAAGAAGAAAAATTGCGCATAAAGAAATTCAAGGAAGAATATCGTGAATACAAGAAGAATGGCGGTGAAGAACCTGTCAGAGACAGGCTGATTGTTTCGGACGTAACTCCGGAAGGGTTGTATCAAGTCCTTGCCGACAAGGACAATACAAAGGCAGGGCTGTTGCTATATCGTGATGAGATTAAAGGTTTTCTTGATGACATGAACCGCTATAATTCAAGTGGTGAAATCAGCAACTACCTGTCTATCTACGACGGAACCCCGTTCCCAGTTGACCGAAAGACCCAGGAGCCTCAATGGATTTCCAATCCTTTTCTATGCATATTGGGTGGAATACAACCTCGTGCCATTGCTAATGCCTTCAAATCCTCATGGGCTGACGAAGGCTTTGTGCAGCGTTGGCTGTATGTTTATCCACAAGTTCTTCCAGAGAAGGAATATAAGGACAATGTGCTTGATGAAATGTACAAAACCGCATGGTATGAAATGACTGATAAATTAAGTGCTATTGGAGATATGAAACTATTGTTAAGTACCGAAGCAAAGGTTCTCCTCACAGAGTTCAATAAAGAAACTGCAAAAAAGGAAAGAGATGCCGATCCTTGGGTGGCATCCATCCTTTCCAAAATCAGAATACAGATAGAAAAATGGTGTGCCATTACCCACATTCTTTCTTGTGGAGAAAGTGCTGGCGCAGGACAATACTTTGCATTGCCAACATCAATGATAATTTCGGAAGAAGAAATGCGGTACAGTATAGAGTGCATGCGTTACTTTGAGTACTGTGGTTACAGGATGTTGAAACAGATGAAGGGATACTCGTCAAACGAAATGACAAAAGCACAACTGATAGCGGAATTGGTCAAGCGCACGGAACGCCAGAAACTTAATATTCAGAAACTCGCTGATGCCATAGGTGTATCACGGCAATATGTAAGTAAAATCGTAAATCAAGCCTCCGAGTTGCGGGGTTGCACTTGCGACACGTTTCAACTAACTGATAATGAAGACGTAAACTCATGGCGCAACCGCAACCTGTAAACGAAAGAAAGACTATGGACATTTTTCAAACTCATATATCCGTTTATAACGGAGTGACTGACAATACAGGGACAAGAATGCCTTTAGGGACATTCCTTTTCTGTAAGGAATATAAGGATGATATACTAAGGTTGAGAGCTGTCTTTGACAAGGAGACGCGTAATGCCTTAAAACGTAGTCTGCCACAGGCTACTATTAGTGGCGTATTCTCTCCAACAAGAGCAAAGTACAATCTTTCCCAACACTCAGGACTAATATGTGTGGATATTGACGCTAAGGACAATCCAGACATTTTGGATTGGGAAACATTGAAACAAGACTTGTCGGTACTTCCACAAATAGCATATTGTGCATTAAGTGTAAGTGGCAAAGGATTGTTCCTGGTTATCCCATTACGCTATCCCGAAAAGCACTTGCAGCAATTCCGCCAACTTCAGATTGATTTCCGAAAGATGGGGATAATGATAGATTCGGCATGCAGCGACATCACCCGATTGCGTTGCTTGTCGTATGACGAGCATCCTATCATAAATGAAAACGCCACATTGTATGAAGGAGTTTATGTGGAAAAGCCAAAGCATAAATCCTTTCCGACTTGCTTTATATATGAAGGTGAGAACACATCTGCAGAGGTGGCTGTTTACTGTCGAAAAATACAACAATGCGGCATAGATATTACAGCCTCTTATGATGATTGGTTGAAGGTGGGGTGTGCCTTGGCAACCCTTGGCGAGAGTGGAAGATCACTATTCCATATTTGCAGCCGGCAAAACGCAAAGTACAATGCTGCTAAGACGGACAAAATGTTTACTGACCTCCTTCGGAGAAACTATCAACAGGTTTATATCGGCACGTTCTTTTGGATGTGCAAACAATATGGCATAACAACAAAAGAATAAAGAAAAGAGCTTGCTCTTGCTGTAGAAAGAACACTTAGCAGACAAACGATTTATAAATCGCATAGCCTAATATGCGTTAACTTTCGTTTACGCTTTAGGCTAACCCCTCATAGAGGTTCCTTCGGGGAGCAAGCTCGGTTAGAATTTAATTGAAAATAGATATGGCAGAAAGAAAACAAGTGATGGATATACACGCCAATAGCAGTGGCATCACACAAGCAGAAAGCAACGAGCAACAGCGTAACTGGAATGACAAAATGTGGAGTGTGAAGGCTTCCGACAGTCTCTCAAATTATGATCCGACAAGAAAGTATCTTAATTTTGAAGTGGTAAAAGGTGGAATAATACAACCAATCGATACGTCAAAATCAATAGCACAGAAGATGGCTGAGAGTCTTGCATCAAGAGGCATCAAAGACCCGAACGACCGTCCGAATGTCAGACGTAGGCAAAACACTCTCGCCCAGTTTGTCTTTGGTGGCAGCCGTGAACGGATGCTCAATTTGGCTTTCGGCAGTCAGGAAGTAAGTCTTGAAAAAGGAGCGGACAACTCTCATCTTTGCAGGACAAAGGATATAGAGGATTGGGCGAAGGATGTTTATGATTTTGTGGCGAAACGTTTTGGCGAAGACAACATTGTAGGCTTCTACGTTCACCTTGACGAGACAAATCCACATATCCATTGCTCTGTGATTCCGATGGACAATGGGCGTGGCAGAATATCATGGAGAGCAGTGTTTGGAAAAGACAAATATCAAATGGCAGCCATTTTCCGCAAGCTTCATGATGATTTGGAAAAGGAGGTAGGTCAGAAGTGGGGATTGGAGCGTGGCAATGACATTGCCGTTACAAAAGCCCGGCATCGTTCTATTTCAGAATACAGGCATGACTTAATATCTGAGGTTACACGTTTGCAAACAACCAAAGAAGATTTGCTGAAGCAGATACATCGTGCCGAGATAAAACTGAAAGGCATCTCAACCATGATTGCAAACTTGCATACTCGTAAAGAGGAGGTGCAAGAGCAGATAGACCTCATAGCCCGACAGTTCGGGCAAGACGGTGTTGATAATGCTAACTTGGCTGCACAGATGTCCAAACTACGCAAGGAGTTGGAAAGTATAGACGAAAAACTTGTCCTCCGACAAAAGATGCTAGATGATGCCAACGCTACTATTACGGAAGCCAAACATAGGCTTGCAGAAATGAAATACGAGCACAGCAGAATGAAAGAAGTCCTTGGTGAAGGCCGGGATTTGCAGTCAATTCAACTCCAAAGAAATATGCTTGCCACCTTCATCAGTATGCTCATTTCCTCTTTAGAGCCTCTTGCGCCAACGCTCACCGACCGTCAGCAGGATATCGTAAACGAGTCTGGCTATACTGGCTTGACTCGAAACTGCAACCAAATCATCAACTGCGCCATGCTTCTTTCGCTTGGCTATATCCGTGAGGCTACGACCTATGCAGAATCGTGTGGCGGTGGCGGTTCGCCTGGCTCTGGTTGGGGACGAGACAAAGATGAGGATGAGGAGCATTGGTGGCGCAGGTGCATTGCTGTGTCAGCTGCGATGATGCGACCAGTGAAGTATCGGATACGGCGTAGCAGATAATTGTCAAATAAAATTGCAGGAAGCATTCTTCAAGTTAAATGAGAACAGCTACCTGCAATTTTACGTTTATATTATATTGAAGAAACCGTCTTATTCTTCATCTACTATTATTTTGAAACAACAATCCATTGTCCATTTTTATCACTTCCGCTACGTGTAATGTACCCTTCCTTCCTTAACGAAGTAAGTTCTCTTTTTAACGTTGCAAGCGATATACCCAGTTTGTTTGCCAAATCTTCTCTTATTATTGATGGACTTTGCTTCATGATAGATAGTATAGTTTGTTGCCGTTCATTTACAGGCTCATTTACAGGCTCATTTGTTGGCTCGTTTTGAATATGGAGAGTCAATTTTACCTGCATAAGTTCGGGTTGCTCCAATAACTCAGGCTTTATCCAATGCTTTTCATTCCAAGCGTTTAGAATGAGTGGAAAACCCGAGCCAAGGTTCTCGCCATAGCCTATCATGCGGAACATATTCTGCATACGCTGATTACGTGCCTTTGACTCGCCACCTTTGTAAATCTGCTCAATAGGCAGTTTCAGAAGTCCTGGATTGGTCAGAACAAAACAATCGTCATACTTTTCAACTTTCAGCACTCCATTCACCATAAAATCGGAATGAATAACCATATTTGTAACGGCTTCACGCACAGCCTTGGCTTGAAGCGTATCGTCTTTGCGCACTACACCGTCCATACTGAAAGGGTGAGGTAAATCACGTGTCAGCTTCGGAATGACCATGCGAATAAAGTTGAACAGGTTGTTTTCCCAAGTCCCATCGTATGTCAATCGGTCGCTATAGCGTTGGTCGCCTATCAAATCGGATTTATCATTTTATAATCCAAACATTCTTTATATTGTCAAATTTTAATTTCTTGCGATAATAGGGCAATAACATAAATGCAGAGTCTGCCTTTTCAGCAGAGATTGATACTTTTATTTGATTTTCTCCTTCATCTTCTACATGATAATCAATGTCATAAGATCTCTTTATTAAGCCTAATGCCATTTGGGATGCTTGGTATGATTTATCTAACGCTCCATTCTCCTTAACCAATAAATTGTATTTGTTTCCTAATGCGTTGTAATCTTTAACAAGTGCATTGTATTTAGCTACAAGCTGTTTTGTTTCTTGAATACTGCTGCTAAGAGATAGTGTATCATTACCTCTCAATGCATATTCTGTTTTTTCATATTGCACTGAATGATAATGATGAATATCCGTATATTTTGTTATTTCTTTGGGTTGATACTCTTCTTTTAATATATATGTTGTAGTCGTAATTATTGAATCTTCTTTTTTTATTGAATCCCTTTTGATTAAGAAATATTTATGTACAAGACTATCACTAAAAGCTAAATCTTGTATTGTTTTATCTCTTTGTTCTATTTGTTCCTGTAACTTATCTGTCAAAGAAATAACATGGAATAGACAACCCAATAGAACAATAATTGGGAGTGCGTAAATACCTTTTATAATAGAAGTCTTCTTCATTGTTAATTGCTTTTTTCTTTTGACATTTTTAATTGCAAGCATTCTGTTTTCAAAGATGTATTTTCTTTTTCCAAGTCTCGAATTTCTTTGTTAAGTGCCTGTATAGCTTGGTCAAATTCACTCTTTTGTTTTGCTAATTTTTCATTATTCTCTTGAATGAGATTATTGTATTCAATTTTAGATTCAACATCAGAAATAAACATACCAAACTTATAACAAGCTACACATATTCCACCGAATATAGAAAATAAAGCTATCCAAAACTTATAGTGTTCAATACACCAATAGAAAATCTCTTTGGCTTCACTCTCTTTTTTCTTCGAGAATGAATATGCATTATTTCTTGAATTAGTATATTTATGTTTCCTTTTATTATCTACCATATTTAGGATATCTCTATTTCGGACTCTTTAGTTGTGATAATTTGAAATATTGTGCATCGTATCTCGTATTCGGAGTATATGCCTTCCTTGAAGAATGTATCTCAGAAGCATCCATTTGATTAGATGTTTCAATATCAACTACAACATACATTTCTGTTGTACTGACGTTCCTGTATATGCTAGCTGGCAAGTCATCTACTGACTTTATGAGTTGAACACTCTTCACGCGGAAAAGATGCTGACCGACATCTTTACGAATATGGAATAGCACATATCCAATGGATTGCAAGTTTTCTGCAATTTCTATGCCGTCTCTTGTGTATTTGATACCGACAGCAAGTTTCCCTGTTGGCAGGAACTTTTGTTTCTTTCCTTCGTAGTTCTCCATCATCACCATTAATACACCATTTTTTGTTGCGTCAGCAACGGGTAAGTATCCTTCGGCTATAGGCTTTTGCAGAACCTTGTCAGGGTGTTCGCCAAGTCTACAATCTGCTACAAAGAAATATTTCTTCAATTCACTTAGCAGTTGTTCATTCTCTGCCTTGTTCACTTCTGTTGTAGTATCTAATGCTAAAGAATATACACTCTCATCTGTAAATGGAGTATATAATTTGCCAAGCAACTCTTTAAAATGTGTCTTGATGTATTCTTCGCCATTCACATCGGGATGTGCCTTCATCGCATAGAAGTCGTAATCCTTTTGTAGCCATTCTTGTATTTCTGTGCGAAAACGCTCACGAATGTTATGCTTCCATTGCGTCTTTTGATCCGTGTTATTTCTTGCATAGAGCGACAGGACAAAAAGAAAGTTTACATCATAATGGAACAGAAGCAAGGTGTCGCGGTCAAACAAGCGGTTGTTGAATTGTACTTGTTTGTGACGGTTCTTCTTGCGATCTGTCTTTTCGATACCATCATTTGTATAGTCAAAACTTTCGTCCATTTTTGCTGACACGAAGAAGTTCGGAATGATATTATATCCTTCCGTCACATCATCACGAAGACGAATGCCCGACTCCGTTGTTTTACCACTATTGAAAATGTCAAGATTCCATTGAATGACATTTCTTGCGTAGGTGTATTGCTTGTAGATGGATTCTGAGCCGAGTTCATGCCCCATCTTGTAATACTTGCTGTCACCTATATAATAGGTCTGCTTGTTCTCGCTTTCAATCAAACTTTTGGCTGTAAATAAGTGGTCAACGATTTTTCCATCCTCTTGCTTTTTCTCCATACCATCTGCCAATGGATTGTCACCAATCAGTTCGTCTATGATAGCCTCGAACACAATATAGAAATTCTTGACCAACAGGTATTCTTTCTGCTCTGTCGTGATGAACACTTGCCTTGCTTCATCAAAGAAGGCATAGCACAATTGCCACAGTTGTAGTGCTTTGTCAGAGAAATATTTGTACTTAATTTGGCGCAAACGAGTTTTGCCGAAACCATTCAAGTACGTCTCAAACTTCTTTCCCGTTATCAACTGAAACTGGCAACAGATTTCTTTTGGGAAGCCATAAGTCTCACCTATATAATTCAAAATTGAGAAGAAGATAACGAGCAGTTCTTCATCAAAGTTGATTTGTCGTTTTTTGTTAACAGGATTCAAGTATATAGGTCGTCCATCTTGCACAATGGCTGCTTGCGTTCCGATGGTTCGAGTCCAATTGATTTTATTCAAGCCACTATGTAAGTTCTTCACAATGAAAAAGAAGAAACTTTGGTTGTTACGATTGAATTGTAACAACGACAGAAGAATATCAAGATAAGTATTGCTCAATCTGCGCTGCCCATTACCAACTTGGGCTATTTGCGAATGATATACAATATCGGTATCGTTGCGTTTGTCGTTCTTGTAAACCACAATGGCACGATAAATCCAGACAGCAAACTTGTAGAGAAAATTTCTCTCAACAGCGTCAAGAGGATTGTTCTCATCCAAGTTAGCTATGCTTTCTGGCTTATATTTCCCAAATACAAGTTCTTGCCCCACCACATCTTTGAGCAATACCTTGGGAAGGATAAAGACACAATCCTTCAGTAGAGTATTATAGAAATACCCTACATAATGAACGGACACCTTACCCTCAACATTCTCCAAAGCATCAATGCCATAGAGAATGTTCTTTATATTGGCAACGTTGTATTGATATTCTTCTATCAGTATGCGCATTACTTTATAATTTTCTTAATAGTAATACCCCAATTTTTCTCATTTACTAATTTCATGAGAATATCTGCTTTACCATTGCTGCCGTATCCATTACGAGCAACATAAATAGGTATTCCATAACAATCTACAGCATCAGAACGCTTACTGTTATCTGTACGTGAATCAAATTGTTCCTTAGTCTCTATGAAATGAGGCACAATACTGCCTAATGAAGTCCATTTTTCATAAACCTCTTGGGCTGTAATGTCTGGATTTAACTTAATATATTCTTTTATACATTCTATAGCCAATTTATTTTTGGCACATTCTGCGCCATCATTTACAGTAAACTTGTCATAGTTTCTGCTGTTTGATTCTGGCGTATTACCGTCCTCATCTTCTATTTCACTTTCCTCTTTAGAGATTTCTATTGGTATGAGTCTAAGGTTTTTCAAGAATAAAGCAACCTTCTCTTCTACTACTTTTGAATTCTTCCCTTCTGAGGTATAGAATTTATCGAAAGACAACTTGCTACCATCCTCATCATTGAAAATAGCATCACCAAACTCATAGTCCTTAAACACATCGTTCCACAGATAAAAGATAACCTTACCGACAAATGTTTTTGCCGATATAACACCATCTTGTGCTTTGCAGAAGAAATAGCCGAGTTTCTTATCCTCAGAATTGGTTATGGAACCAATTTTCTCGTTTATCTTTTCAAGGAACTGCCACCAATCATATTTGCTTCCATCAACTTCTATAATCCAGTTATTTTCCGCATCAGATATAGGCATGTAAGTCCAATCCCATCGACGCTTGAAAGCTGAGTCTATTGGGAACAAACTCTGGTCGCTTGTGTTCATGGTAGCCCATATGTAAAGGTTGTTAGGCAATAGTAGAATATCGCCATTCAACACTTGTGATACAATATCCTTGCCTTCATACATGGCATTAATTTTGTCTTTTTGCGCAATAACCAATCCTGTAAATGCTTTTTGAAGTTGTCGCTTCATATCAGCGTCTGCTTTTATAGGATAATCAGAAAAGCCATAATCATTACGGTCGAGAAGTTGGAACAGGTCGCCAAAGATTTGAGCGCAGTTACCTCTGTTGATTTCTTCTATGACAAGGTACTGTTTATCGTCCTTGTCGAATTTTTTCCAAGCATTGACGTATGCTTGCAGAAATGATTGTGCCACAAACTCATAGACAATTTGCTCCTTATGTAATGTTGTCGCACCAATTTTCATTGGTTGTCCGAGTTCATCACAAATAGGTAGTAATGCCGTTGTTGGTTTGTATGCCCCAACAAAAGTTGAGTAGTCAGTGTCTGGATGGAAAGTTGTACGAATCACATCCGACTCCTTTGTTTCCTCCTTAATTGTATGCGACTTTCCTGTACCAGGTGCACCATAAAAGATTTGCTGCAAAGACAAAGAAGGTTTAGCCATCACTTCTTTTTCTTCCAATCCATCTTCCTTTCCATCATCATATGGTGTGTTTACATTCGTTATCTCTATATCGAAAATACCGTCATCTGCCTTCTTGATACGTAACTCAGAATACCCACCTGCAAAATAATTACGGATGGTAAACTTTCCCTTTTGTTCTTTGCCTGTAGCGTCTCTATATATAACATCTTTCAACAATCCATTGAAATAGAAGCGAGTATCTATCTTTCCATTCTTCTGCGGCACATCTTTACGAGCATTCCACTCTTGCGTAATAGTCTCTACATTTTTACCGTCTTCGACAAACAATGCATCGAGCAAAGATAATTGGTTTATAACAAAATCCTTGGAATATGGAACAACGCAATGCACTGATGATTGGTCAAACTTTCTTGGCAAGATTGAAGCAATGAACAAAATCGCCTTTGCAAGATTTTCCTTGTGGTATCTTACAGTAATATGTTCTCCTGCTCCCTCGAAGAGTTGGTAATGCTCATTATCCAAGAACAAGTCTGTATTCTTGGCATCGCCAGCTCCCAATGGTCGATAACTGGCATTAGTATCATTGATATGTTTTACAATTTCGTCCATACTTATAATATAATTTGCGGTTGGATGTTTACAAAACAGTCATTAGGTCTTACTCCAATCTTTATGGATTGAAGTATTGTCTGAACCTTTTCCATTTTGGAAGAAAGGTCAGCTATATCAGCATTGACAGAAGAAACATAACTCATACAGTTCGTACATACCCGGAGCTTTTTCTTAGCATTGTCCATATCGAATACCCTGTAAACTGAATATTTCTTATCTTCTTTCAAGCCGTGAACAAAACCGATTTCTTCATCGCTATAATAGAGATACTGGTTGAAATCAAACCGAGTCGATTTCACGTCAATAAAGTTTTCTTCTTCCAATCCTTCGTTTATGATGAAGTCGAACGGCATACCAGACTCCGTATTGGCATTCATCCATCTGTAATTACTTATCGTATGAGCTAACTTTTGTTTTTCTAAATATTGTGCAATAATTTGCTCTCCGCTATAACCTATTTGCTTGAAAAGTTTGTTTGCCTTTTCAATATCTTGTTTCTTATACTTTTTAATTTGTTTACCTGTCTGCGAAGCAACTTCTATTTCTTCCTGTAACTTTATGGAAACTCCATTCACTTTCTTTTCCAAGAAGTCTATAGCAAGCGAAAAAGAAGCACTATTCTCATCATAGACCTTGTTCTGAGTTGGGAAAATGTTAGAAGCATGTTGGAAATCTTCCGAGTCACTTGATATTAGCCAAAAGACTAATTCCTCACTTTGCAAGCCAAACCACACTAGATACCACTCACAAGTTGGTTTCAAGGAAGCAAATTCACGAATCTGATTTACAATCGTATGTTCGTTTCTTGCCCCCGACTTAATATTGGGAGCTTCCATCTTGCCAGTACTACGGTTTATCTTTCCATAGTCACAATTCAAGATTTCACAATAGTCGTCATAAATCAATATGGCAGCTTGCTCCACATGATTATCTGGCAAGAAATCCAAGACGTGCTGATAAAGTCCAATATGAGTTTGATGCCCAGACTTCTTCAAACCAAGGTCGTTAGGACTTAATTTCTTGAAACCAATTTTCTTTTCTGAGTGAACTTCAAAAAACATAGCTATTCGTGAATTATATGATTTGTTATAAGGTAATACAAAACAGCATAAATCGTATTTACACTGACTGCATTCCCTGCTTGTTTGTATAGCGAGCCATCTGCAACCCCCGCATTTCGGCCGTTGATGGCAAAGTTTGCAGGGAAACCCTGCAACATGAAAGCCTCTTCTGGTGTCAACTTACGGATAGGCAACTGTGCCAATTGTTCCTTGGTCATCGTTTTTACAGGATTGATAGCACCATGTGACTCTATGAAGTCTTGACTATAATAGTTGTCTTGACAAGCACGGTGCATCTTGTGCATCGTTGCGGTCAAAGGCCTAGCTATACTCATATTGATGTCTGACTTCGACTTAAAGTTGGCAGAACCATCAGCTAACAGGGTTGGTTTGATTCTTTCCGAAAGGAAATACTTCTGATCAACATCCAAACTTAATATGTCATTGACGCTTTGATAATGGTATGTGCCCAAGTCTTGATATACTTGATCAAACAAGACTGCAATATTGTCGCAAGTAAATTGCACTTCAAAATCTGCAGGGACAGGTTCTGTTGTCGCAAAAATCAACAGTCTGTTACGAGTTTGTGGCAAATGGAACTGTGCAGTATTAAATATGTCAGTAAAGACTTGATACCCCAATGCCTCCAACTCTTGTTTGATACGTGCAAATGTTCTTCCCTTATCATGTGACTTAAGGTTTTTCACATTTTCAAGAAGCACATATCTTGGCATCTTTGCCGCAAGGATATCAATGATATGAAAAAACATTTGCCCACGATCCTCATTGAAACCAGCTTGCTTTCCCATCATGCTGAAAGTTTGGCATGGAAAACCGCCAGTCACCAAATCAAATTGAGGCAAATTGTCTATGTTGTTTTTATTGCTAGTAAATTCCACTATATCCCCCATAGCCAACTCGCCATCAACCTCAGGGTGGTAATTGGCACAATAAGTTTTCACGGCCTTGGCATCTATCTCAGAGTAGCCAATGCAATGAAAATCCATGATGTGGTCTTGCGTAAGCAAATCCATTGCTCTTCTAAAACCACCTATGCCAGCAAATAATTCTAAATGTCTCATCTTATAAATTTCATGATGCCATCGCCTATGGCTTTGGCAAGTTTTACAGGAACGGCATTTCCTACTTGTGCATACCACATATTTTGAGAGCCCGTTATCACATAATCATCGGGGAACGTCTGAATGCGTGCAGCCTCACGAGGACTTAATCCTCTTGCATCCCAAGGGTGGATGTACATATTGCAATCAAACTTCATATGAGAAGTTATCGTCTTGCAGATTTGCGTCTCATCCAATTTGAAGTATTTATCCTTGAATATATCATTTCTCCTTTTATATGGCATGATGTCTGCAATAGACTCATGCAAGGAGTTTGCGCCTTGTGGTAATCTACGATAGATTTCTATGTCTCGCTCATTATTATAACGATTCTTATGATTGTAGAGCTTTGTAATCTCCTTGTCACCATTGATAAATTTATAGAAGTCATTCTTGATGTACGAGAAATCGCATTCTGTAAAGCCAGACTCTGCACATTCTACTCCCTTTGAACCTTTTTCTTTCTTCGCGACTAAATGAGGAAGCCCTTCAAGAGCGTCTTTCAGCACGAAAGGCTTGCGTTTATGCTTGTATATTTCTTCGAATATTAACTTTGGCTCTACCCCAACTCTATTGCCTATCATTATGAAACGTTCTCTATTTTGTGGTACACCATAATCTTGTGCCTTCAAAAGTGCATAATCATATTGGTACTCGCCGCCAAGATATTCCTCAAAATTCTGTTTGATTTCTTCTATTTTGTTCATCATCCCTTTTACATTCTCCATAATAAAGAACTTAGGACGAGTATTTTTCAAGAATATCAAGTATTGTTTATATAAAGCATTACGAGGATCATCCAATATTCGTTGACGATTAGCCATAGAGAAACCTTGACAAGGAGGTCCACCACATACCAATGTTATATCTGATAGCATATCCTTGTATCCTTCAAGATGTAGGTTGAGTTCCGCAATATCTCCCACAAAATAGTGGTCATCACTCAAATCATGGTTGAATTTATAGGTATTGCAAAACTGTTCCACGATTTCATTAACGAACCATGGAGTAAATCCAGCCTGTTGCAACCCCAAACTCAGACCGCCGCATCCAGCAAATAAATCTACAAACTTATATTGTTTCATTGTTATTTTTTCAGCCCAATCCTTTAAATTATCTCTCACCACCTATAAAAGTTGATTTAATCAGCAACTTCTTTTTGCGAGAAGTTTGCCGAGAGTGTTGAAATAACCTCATCAAGTTTATTTCTATGCTCAAAGAGTAAATCTTTCTTATTTTGTTCCATCTTATTATCTATTCGTATCATCCTTGGCTGCTATATTCTCTATTGGCCAAAACAAATCCTGTATCTCAACATTCAGACATTTGGCGATCTCCACCAGTGTCTCGACATTCGGTTGTATGGTGTTGGTACACCACTTTGAGACGGTTGCAGGGTCTTTACCCAATTGTTCAGCGAGCCATTTGTTGGTTCGTTTCTTTTCAGCCAGGACGACCTTTAGTCTGTTTATATCTTTACTCATATTTGCGTATAATTATTTGGAAAGTACAAAAGTAGTGATTTCCTGTTAGAATAACGAATAAAGGTGTTGAATTATTATGTTAGATAGTGATATTTGTATTATATAGATGATATATACATCAATTTATAGAATATGAGAGCTAATCTACCTGACTATAGCTTGTCATTTGGTGACTCATAAAATTGGCGATGTCAAGTGAAATGCAATGAAATTATGAGAAATAAGGAGGAAAACAACATAAACTTTGCCAACCACAACAAATTAGCGACGAATTATGTTGGCAAAATGTTGGCAATTTTATAAAAGCAAAAATCCTAACTGCTCAATATCAAGCAGTTAGGATTCTTCTGGGTGCGCCTGATAGGACTCGAACCTACACGTCGCGGGACACTAGATCCTAAGTCTAGCGCGTCTACCAATTCCGCCACAAGCGCATTAAGCGAATGCAAAATTAATAATAAAAGGTGGAATGGGCAAATTTTGAAGACTTTTTATTGAGAATTTGGAAGAAATGGGGGTTATCCCTCATCCTCTTTAATTTTCTCGATCTGTCAAGCGATAATGTTTTCAGAAGCAATTGGGCTTTATACATCATCCTCTTCCACCTTCTCGATCTGTCAAGCGAGAATGTTTTCAGGAGCCATTGGGCTTTATACATCATCCTCTTTCATCCCAACACCTTGGCGTTGAGATAGCCCACAAACTTGTCGCGGTAGCTGTCGCCGATGGGCAGGAAGGTGTCGTTATCGAGAATTACGCGGTTCTTGTTGACCTCCTGTATCTTTTGCAGATTGACGATGTAAGAACGATGTATGCGCATAAACTTGACGGCTGGCAGACGCTCCTCTATGCGCTTCATGCTGAGCAACACGACGATGGGACGCTGGCCCTCAACGTAGATCTTAAGATATTCGCTCATGCCCTCCACATAACGTATGTCGTGCATGTGAACCTTCACCACCTTGTGCTCCGTCTTGAAGAAGATGGTGTCGTCGAGGAGGTTCTGCACCGATACCCGACGCTCAAGCTCAAACTGTCGTTTCAGCTTCAACGCGGCATGGTTAAACTCATCCATGCCGAAGGGCTTGAGCAGATAGTCGACGGCATCGAGCCGAAAGCCGTCAATGGCATGCTCCGAGTAGGCTGTGGTGAAGACCACGAGTGGCGGGGCTGCCAGGGAACGCACAAAATCGAGACCGTTGAGGTCAGGCATGTTGATGTCCACAAACATGGCGTCAACGTTCTCGCTGTCAATGATCTTGCGTGCCGCATCGGCGCTAAGACATTGGTCGACGAGTTTGAGAAATGGCACCTTGCTCACATAAGAGGCCAACTGCTGCAGGGCAAACGGTTCGTCATCCACGACCAGACATTTTATCGTATTCATAGAGGAAGGTCTTTTTATTTTTTATTTTTTATTTTTTATTTTTTATTTTTTATTTTGTGTTCTTATTTTCTTTATTCTCCTTTTTTGTTTCTTTATCCTTGTTTTCCATTCTTGTCAGAACCATTGTTCACCGTCTTCTCCTGTGGCCGTTCCTTCAAGACAGGCATCACGAGCTTAACGTCAAAGCGTTGCTTGCTGTCCTTGATCTCGAGCTTATAGTTGGTGTCGTAGAGCAGATCCAGACGTTTGCGCACATTAACCAAGCCCACGCCCCCTTTCTCATACGTCGGTTTCGCGGTGTGCTTACTGTTGCTGCATGTGAACACGACGTTGCCGTCGACCACATCTATCGACACCTCCACAAACGACTGTCCGCTATAGCTTATGCCATGCTTGAAGGCGTTCTCGGCAAAGATGATAAGAAGCAGAGGCGGCACGTTACAGTCGGTCATGCGTTCAGGCACCGTAAGCGAGGTCTTTATGTCGTCAGTAAACCTGAGCGACATCAGTCGGAAGTAGTGGCGCAGAAACTCGATCTCCTTCTTCAACGACACGCTCTCCCTGTTGGCGTCATAGAGCACATAACGCAGCATCTTCGACAGCTCCACGATGGTGGTCTTTGCCTTCTCGGGGTTGATGTCGACAAGAGCGTGAATGTTGTTGAGGGTGTTCATGTAAAAATGCGGATTGATCTGGTAACGCAGATAAGCGAGCTGATGCACCAGATTCTGGTTCTCCACGAGCTGCATCTCTATCGAGTCGCGCTCAAGTTTAAAGAACAGTTTCACGCCGAGGTTCATGCCCATGAGCAACATCAACACCACGGTGCTCACAATGTCGATGGACGCTCCCGGGAGCTGCGGCAGCACCGAGTCGCGCACCTGCACCACGGTGTCATGGAAGAAATAAACCATGAATGACTGGAAGACCGTGAAGACCACAAGCAGCAACACCGCCATGCAGAGATACAGGTGAATGTCGTGCCTTTTTATAAGAATGGCGTTGAGCAAGGCGTTGTTTATGATGAAGGCCACCAGAAACATGCAGGTGTAACGCCACATGTCTATGATCTCGTCCCACAAGAAATAGAGCTCCGCCACGTTCACCACACGCACATACATGTTCATCATTGGCGCGGTGAATATAATAATCCACAACGCCAGATAGACAAGGTTCTCTATGCGGTTTCGCTTCAAATGGTTTATAAAAGCTTTCATGCTTCTTGGTGAATGGAAATGTGCTTGTCAGCTATAAAGCAAGGCTCGTCGGCGCACTCTCTTACAACTAATTATGCAAACTTACACATTTTATCGCAAAGAAGAGAAGGAAAAGGGCAAAAAGTTGTTGAAAAGCTTATTTTATTGTATCTTTGCAGAAGATAAGCTGCACCTCGGCAAAGCTATCAAGCAAGCTTGTTTCTTTGCGCTCGGTTTGCATTATCTTTGCAAAAGATAAGCTGCACCTCGGCAAAGCTATCAAGCAAGCTTGTTTCTTTGCGGGGACATCTTTGCGGAGGCATCTTCTAAAAACATCTTTGCGAAACACAAGACATCTCACCTAAAGGATGGAGGACATTCTATGAACAATCTGACGATCATCATAAAAACCGTTGTTTTAACAACATTGCTCCACATGGTTGCTCCACACGCCACGGCGTGGGGACTATCTCCCGTCATGGTTGGCCCAGAACGCAACAGCCATATTGTGCTTCATGAAGATTGTCTAAACACAGACGACGATGACGATGACGACGAGAACGTAAACATAACGGTAGACAAAGATGACCTTGACGGAACTGAAGGAGACGGAACAGGTGAAAACGGTGGAGACGGAACAGAAGGAACAGGTGGAACAGAAGGAACAGGTGGAACAGAAGGAACAGGAGAAGGAAACGGAACAGACGGAAATGGCTCAGGAGGAAATGGCTCAGGAGGAAATGGCTCAGGAGGCAACGGAACAGGCAGCGATGCCTCTGACCAGCAAGAAGAGCAGTTGTTTGTTCGCGTCAACGATGCGTCACAGCTTGCCGACGGCGACGTGGTGGTGATAGGCAACGCCGCAAACCACGCCCTCATGTCGACCCAGGAAGAGAAGAAGCGCCGCAAGGCCATCAGCGCCACGTTCGATGAAGACGGTCGCCCCACGGTGCCAGACGGAGCACAGCTCATAACCCTGTCGCGCCGTTCCAAAGGATGGATGCTAAAGGTCGACGACACCCATTGTCTGGCAGCAACAAACAGTTCCACGCAAGAACTGAAGACCGTGACGACATCGTCGAAAGAGCTAACCACAGCCAAGATAGACATAGACCCGTTGACGGGCGACGCGCAGATAGAGTTTAACGGCAGCCGCGCCAACAACACCTGCCTACGTTTCTCCTCCACCAGCAGCGTGGGCTTCTTCCAATGCTACTCATCGCCTTACAGCGTAAAGCCTGTGCAGATCTATCGCCGCATGCTGCGTGTCGGTCCATTGCATCTCTACGCCGACCCATCGTCAGAGAGCGAGACTGACGACAACGCCACCCAACTGAGCCGTGCCAACGGCCACCTGGCCGAGAGCATAACGCTCCACCGCACGTTCTGCGCCGACGGCGGATGGTACACGCTCTGCCTGCCCTTCGCCCTCACCCCTTCCGACATCGCCACCACGCTTCAAGGAGCCGTGGTTGAGCGTCTGTCGTCAGTCGGACGTGCCGAAGACGGCGCACCCCTATTGTCGTTCAAGCGCACCAACGCCGTGGCAGCAGGGCAGCCGTTCATCATGAAGCCCTCAGCAACCCTCACGGACCCCGTGTTCTCGTCAAGAGACATCGTGGCAAGCGAACCCACGCCCGTGACGAAGACCATCGCCGCGAGCGCCACCCACGGGCAGACAGACATACAGATGTGCGGCACCTACGTCCCCACCCCTCTTCTCGGCACCGCCTACCGCTTTCTCAACAGCAGCGGCACACGCCTCTCCGTGCCAAACGGCGAGGGCGAGCTAAAACCGTTTCGCGCGTTCTTCGTCTTCTCCGACGATACCGATGCCGCAGCTGCCGTGGTCAACCACATCGACGACAGCACACCGTCGGCCATAAGCACACCTTTCGCAGGAGGCAAAACCGAAGAAGACAAAACCATAGAAGGCAAAACCGCAGGAGGCGCAAACAAAGAAAAAGCGACCTCTGTCTACGACCTCCTCGGCCGCAAGGTGAGCAAGACACAACCGTCACACAGCCCGCGCATCGTCATCATGAACGGGCGCAAGACGGTAGAAAGAAGCCGATAAACAGCCGAAAGGACCATTTAAATTGATTTTCACAACCATCTTCAAAAAAAAATGAGTAAGTTTGCAGTTGCAAATTAAGAATACACATTTAACGACAAGAGCTTATGCCCGACCTGACACAATATTTTCCCATCACCAACCCCAGCCTCATCTTCCTCCTGGTGCTTGTCATCATTCTATTGGCACCCATCATCATGGGCAAACTGCGCATTCCGCACATCATAGGCATGGTGCTGGCAGGCGTGGCCATAGGACAGTATGGTTTCAACATCCTTGTGCGCGACGACTCGTTCGAACTCTTCGGCCGTGTGGGTCTCTATTACATCATGTTCCTCGCCGCCCTTGAGATGGATGTGGAGGGCGTGAAGAAGAACAAGGGCAAGCTGTCGCTCTTCGGTCTGCTGACGTTTGCCGTCCCGTTCACCCTTACGTTCATCATGTCAGAGTGGCTGTTGGGCTACCCCACCATCGCCTCGCTGCTCTTGGGCTGCCTCATGGCCAGCAACACCCTCATAGCCTACCCCATCGTGAGCCGTTACGGCCAGCAGCGCAAGCCGAGCGTGGCCCTTAGCGTGGGAGCGTCCATGCTCTCGCTTCTGGTTGCGCTGGTGGTGCTTGCCGCCTTGGTGGCATCGCACAACGGGCAGACGGGCGTGCTGTTCTGGCTGTGGTTCGTAGCCAAGTTTGTGATCTATTGTGGCGGTCTCACCCTCCTCATACCCAAGCTCACGCGCTGGTTCCTGCGTCGTTACAGCGACGCCGTCATGCAGTTTATCTTCGTCATGGCCATGCTCTTCATGAGTGCTGTCCTGAGCGAGAGCATAGGTCTTGAGGGCATCTTCGGCGCCTTCCTCTCGGGCCTCATCCTCAACCGCTACATACCCCATGTGTCGCCGCTGATGAACCGCATCGAGTTTATAGGCAACGCCCTCTTCATACCCTATTTTCTCATCGGCGTGGGCATGCTCATCAACGTGCGCCTCGCCTTCAGCGACACCGGCGTGCTGTGGGTGGCCCTTGCCATCACCCTGTTCGGCACAGCGGGCAAGGCCATTGCCGCCTACCTGTCGGCCCTCCTGTTCCGCCTGCCTCTCAACACGTCGGGCAACATGATGTTTGGTCTCACCTCTGCCCATGCAGCAGGCGCCATTGCCATCATCATGGTGGGCATGCGCCTCACCACCCCCGACGGCTCCGTGCTCGTGACGGGCGAGATGCTTAACGGCGTGGTACTGATGATTCTGCTCACCTGCCTCATCTCCACCGTTGTGACCGAGCAAGCGGCACAGCAGATCACGCTGCGCGACAAGGAGATTCCGCAAGAAGACACACAGGACGACGAGAAGATGCTCATCCCCATGAAATATCCCGAGTATGCCGTGCGTCTGGTAAACCTCGCCATCATGATGCGCAACCCGAAGCTTGGCCGCGGTCTGGTGGGCCTGTCGGTGGTCTACGACGATGTTGACATGCGCCTGAACCAAGAGCGCGGACAGCGTCTGCTGGAAAAGGTTCAACAATATGCTGCGGCAGCCGACGTAAAGATGCAGACCCAGGTGCGCGTGGCGGCCAACATTGCCAACGGCATAAAGCACGCGTTCAAGGAGTTTAGAGCATCAGAGATCATCATAGGCATGCACATGCACCCGGAGGTGTCGGCAAGCTTTTGGGGCGAGTTTCACCAGAGCTTGTTCAACGGTTTGAACAGGCAGATCATCATGGCTCGTCTGAAGCAGCCGCTGAGCACCATACGCCGCATAGAGGTGGCGGTGCCGTCGAGGGCACAGTTTGAGCCTGGCTTCTACCGCTGGCTGGAGCGTGTGGCCCGCCTGTCGGTGAACCTCGAGTGTCGCACCATCTTCCACGGCCGCACCGACACGCTGGCTCTCATCAACCAGTATGTGCGCAACCGCCATCCCGAGATGCGTGTCGAGTTTATGCAGATGGACCACTGGAACGAGATGCCGCGCCTCGCTGCCACCATTGCCGAGGACCATCTGTTCATCGTCATCGCCGCCCGCAAGGGCACGGTGTCTTACAAGAACGCGCTGGAGCATCTGCCAGAGGAGATCCAGCAGTTTTTCTCGGGCAAGAACATCATCATCATCTTCCCCGACCAACACGGCGACCCGATGGACGAGATGACGTTTGCACAGCCACAGCACCAGGAAGAGCGCAGCGCCTACCTGGCGATTAAGGAATGGGTTAACAAGAAACTGACGAGAACAAAGAATTGACTAGAACAAAGATATGATTGACATAAAAAACATAACGAAGAGCTTTGGCTCATTGCAGGTACTCAAAGGCATTGACCTGCATGTCGACAAGGGCGAGGTGGTGAGCATCGTGGGGCCGAGCGGTGCAGGAAAGACCACGCTGCTACAGATCATGGGAACGCTCGACCGTCCCGACAACGGACAGATCGTCATCGACGGCACCGATGTGCACGAGTTGAAGGGTAAGGCGCTGAGCCGCTTCCGCAACGAGAAGATAGGGTTCGTGTTTCAGTTTCACCAACTGCTGCCCGAGTTTACGGCTCTTGAAAACATCATGATCCCGGCATTCATTGCCGGCAAGGGACGCTCCGAGGCAAAGGCGCGAGCCATGGAACTGCTACAATTTATGGGCCTTGAGGACCGCGCCGGCCACAAGCCCGCCGAGCTGTCGGGTGGCGAGAAGCAGCGTGTGGCTGTTGCCCGTGCCCTCATGAACAAGCCCGCGGTCATACTTGCCGATGAGCCCAGCGGCAGTCTCGACTCAAAGAACAAGACTGAGCTCCATCAGCTCTTCTTCGACCTGCGCGACAAGCTCGGACAGACCTTCGTCATCGTCACCCACGACGACCAACTGGCTTCCATCACCGACCGCACCATTCATCTGAAGGACGGCATGATTGACGAGATTTAAAGGCTTTTAAAGGCTGGCGCCTTTGTAAGGGAAGAGTGAAGAACGAAGAGTGAAGAATTCAATAGCCTCTTTTAAGTGAAGAACGAAGAGTGATGAGTGAAGAATTCGATAGCCTTTTAAAAAGGAAAAATCAAAATTCGAAAATTCGACATCGGCTGAAAGCCGACAATTCAACATTCAACATTCAAAAATCAACATTCCTATAGCGGGGGAGGGGCTTTAAATTTTTATTTTTATGACAACACAACTTTTACAAACAATGTGCACCGACAGCATGGCGATAAACATCGTGCTGTTGGTGCTTGGAGTGATTATTGTATTGAAAGGAGCCGACTGGCTTACCGATGGCGCGGTGAACATCGCGACACGCTTCGGTGTCAGTCAGATGGTCATCGGACTGACAATCGTGGCCATGGGCACATCGATGCCTGAGTTTTGCGTGAGCATGGTGTCGGCGCTGAAAGGCACGCCCGACCTTGCCGTGGGTAACGTGGTGGGATCAAACACCCTTAACACGCTGCTCATTGTGGGCTGCTCTGCCCTGGTGGCACCCATCATGGTGAAACGGTCGAGCGTGAAACGCGACATCCCGTTTGCTGTGGTGGCTTCTCTGCTTATGCTCCTCTTCTGCCTCGATGGAGCAATAGGAAGAGTTGATGCCGCCGTGCTCTTCGCAGGCTTCTGCCTCTTCATGTATGTGACGCTGAAATATGCAAAGACAACAGAGGGACCCGCAGCAGCCGTGGCGACAAGTGGCGCAGCAATGGCAACAGCGGCTGCTGCATCGACCTCTGTTTCTGAAACACCTACGTCTCAGACCTCTGCTCCTGAAGCATCTACGTCTCAGCCCTCATCGTCTGAAGCATCTTCATCTGAAACCTCAGCTCCGAAAGCATCACAAGCGTCAGGAACATCAATGCTTAAAGCGGTCGTAATGCTCGTTGTCGGCCTGTTGTGCCTCATCGCCGGCTCCAACATGTTTGTCGACAACGCCTCGTTCGTGGCCTCCAGTCTCGGTGTGTCGGATGCTGTGATTGGCTTGACCATCGTGGCAGGTGGCACCTCTATGCCAGAACTCGCCACCAGTATGGTGTCGGCAAAAAAGGGCAACAGCGACATAGCCATAGGCAACGTGATAGGCTCCAACGTGTTTAACATCCTCATGATCATCGGCATAACGGGCCTCGTCAAGCCCATGCACATAGCTGGCATAACCACGCTCGACCTCATCATGATGCTCGCCAGCATGCTGCTCATGTGGTTCTTCTGCCGCACGACCTATAAGGTGAAGCGCTGGGAAGGTGCCGTGCTCACCATCATCTACCTTGCTTATCTGACATGGCTCATCATGAACGCTGTTTAAAGGTAAAAAGGTAAAAAAGGGCTGAAGCCGTTGGAAGGGAAAAGTGAAAAGCGAAAAGTGAAAAATCATATAGCCGTTTAAAGGTAAAAAGGTAAAAAAAGGCTGACGTTTTTCTCTTCCAACGGCGCCAGCCCTTTTTTACCTTTTTACTTTTTTACCTTTAAAAAGCCTTTTTACCTTTAAAAAGCTTTTTTACTTTTTATTCTCCTCAATGTTTGAAGGAATGAGTTCGAAAATCTCCTTTATGCGGTTTGTGTCGAACTTAGGAGTGCGGTCATAGTTATAGATGCCATTTTGCTCTTGCTCCACATCCGTAATCTGCGTGTAACAGAAACCTGTGATATGCTTTAATGCCTTGATCGACTCCACCTCACTGCGAAGTATGCGGTAGAACTCCTCGGCATCCTTAATCATGCCGCCATAGCCCCATGTGTCGTTGCCATGGCGTTTCTCAGGCACCACATAGCCCAGGCCACCCCACTCGTCGAGCATATAAGGCTGACCCTCATACTTAGCGAGCCACTGCCAATGGTCGCCACGCATGTTGCGATATGGCTCCTTACCAGGCTCAAGGGCAAAATCGCGTTTAAACTCCTCAGGCGTACGGCAATAGTTGTGCACGCTCCATATATCGGTTTTTATATGCGAGTCGCCACTGGCATCGTTTACAGGGCGTGTGCCGTCAATGGCCTTCGTCATGTCATAAAGGTTCTGCACAAAACGCGTGTAGACGCCTGTGTTCTCAGCGTTCCAAGTTTCGTTGAGCGGTGTCCATGTAACAAGCGACGGGTGGTTGCGGTCACGCTCCACCAGCTCAGCCCATTCTGATATGAAGTTGCGGCAAGCTTCCTCGTTGTTGATGTTCAGTCCCCAACTGGCGCTCTCGCCCCATGTCAAGTATCCGAGCTTGTCGGCCCAATAATAGTAGCGCTCCTCAAAGCTCTTCTGGTGAAGGCGTGCCCCGTTAAAGCCAACAGCCTTTGCCATCTCTATGTCCTTCTTCAGAGCCTCGTCTGAGGGAGCTGTCCAGATGCCGTCGGGATAATAGCCTTGATCGAGCACAAGACGTTGATAGTAAGGTTTGTTGTTGAGATAGAAATAGCCGTCATGAAGATGCACCTTGCGCATGCCAGCATATGAGCTTACTTCGTCAACGACCTTGCCGTCTTTCACTACCTGATATTTGAGGCCATAAAGGAACGGACTCTCTGGGCTCCACAGCTTCATGCCCTTGACGGGCAGCACCACCACAGAGCCATCGCCACACGGCACACTCTTACGCGCCACCTCTTTCTTGCCGTCATACAACGTGACAACGAGTTTATTGGCAGCGTTCTGGCCATAGAACTGTGGGCGTATGACGAGCTGCTGTTGGTCAATATCTGGCGTGGCAAACACACTCTTTAGGCCCTCCTCATCAACGGCTTCCATCCACACCGTCTGCCAGATACCAGTGACGCGAGTATACATACATCCCTCTGAGTGGAGATTAAAACACTGCTTGCCGCCAGGCTGCATGCCGCTACGCAGGTTGTCATTCACCTGAACCACAAGGTTATGGGTGTGGCCAGGCTTTACATAGCGCGTGATGTCGCAACTAAAGGATGATCCTGTGCCTTTGTGCTGCATGGCGAGCTGTCCGTCCACATAGATGTGGGCCTCATAATCAACAGCCCCGAAGTTAAGCATTATTTTCTTTCCGCTCCAAACTGACGGGATATTAAGTTGACGCTGATACCAGATGCTGTTGATGAAGTCGGTGTGGTGTACACCCGAGAGCGAACTTTCTGGACAGAAGGGCACTGTTATGTGGCCATCAAAGCCCTTTGAGTTTTTCCATCCCTTCTGTTCCCCTGTCTTACCGAAATCGAAAGAATAAGTCCATGTTCCGTTGAGGTTCATCCACTCTGAACGTTCAAACTGCGGGCGCGGATACTCTGGTCGCGGAGTTTGCCCATTGGCCTTGCCTGTTGATGCCAGCATCATGGCAGCGAGAGCTATGGCCGAAGCTAATCTTTTAAATGTCATAGAATTGTGTTTTTTAGGATTTATATTTCTGCTTTACAAATTACAAAGAGGCAAATTATTTTCTGCAAAGATAGCCTATAAAACAGATAGAGCCAAACATTTATGCCATAAACACAAAAATGGCCGCAACTTTGAACAGCTGCGGCCATTTCATGAACAGAAGGTTATATTTTCCGTTATGCCTTTTTACTCTTTTTCCTTGTAAATAACATTATTCGCCCCACTCGTAATTTTCAGAGCTTCAGGGTGTTCTTTAATGAACGAGTCGATATGTCGCACACGCTTCTCGTCGAGAATCTCGTCGACAGCGATGAGGATGCCCGTCTCCTCGACGTCACCAAACCCATAGTTGATGGCGGTGCCGAAGAGCTTCATGGTGGGTGAGAGCCCCATGTAGGCGTTCACCAACGGCGGGATGTTATAACCCAGCTTGCGCACCTCGCGGTTAAGGATGCGATAATCGTCCTTGAAGCTGTCCTCACAGAACAGTTCGCGCAGCTCCTCCTCAGGCGTCTCTATCTTAAGAGGCTTGAGAGGAATGACGAGGTTTTCCTTGTCATCAAAATGTTTCTTGAGGAAATAGAGAATCATGTCGCGACCACGACGAATGTATGAAGGATACATCGTCATCTTTCCGAAGAAATATTTGACGTTAGGCTTGATGACGGTGAGCGCTCCCAAGCCGTCCCACAGGTTGTCGAGGGCGAACAGGCTCTTGGCTCCCATGCGCGAGCTCTGATAGGGCAACGACACGAACGAACGTCCAAGCTCAATGGTGTAGGGCATGTAGTCGGTCAGAAACTTGTCAGAAAAATGGAACATGTGGCTTGTTGCCAGTTTGGGCTGACCGTTGGCATCCATCTCCCAATCGGTGCCTAAGAGGTAACGGTAGCCGCCGATAATCTCCTCTGCCTCAGGGTTCCACACGATGAGCTGCTTGTAGCAGTTGTCGCATGTGTCAAACTCGTCGATGTCCATCGACTTGCCTGTGCCGCCTCCCGCCTCGCGGAAAGCAATCTCGCGAAGACGTCCAATCTCGCGCATCACGTTGGGCGCGTTATGGGCGGTCACCACATAAATCTCGTTATGACTTTTGTTGGTCATTCGCAGTTGCCGTTCGGGCGTCAGTTCACTCTTAAGCAGCTCCTTACTCACTGGTTCGATTATTGGCTCTTCCATCTCTCTTTTTCTCTTATGGTTTTCAAAAAATCGAGTACTTTTTTTTCCGATTTTATGTCTATGCTGTCAAATTATTGTTTTTCAGACTTGCCGTTCTCTCTTGGCAAATCATACACACGGTCCTCCACCCACTGTGCCCACTGCTGCGCCGTGCGACTCTTGTCGAAGGTCTGCCATGGAATGGGCTTTCCGATGTGAATGGTGAAATGTTTTCCAACGTTACGGTACATCTCGTCAACGAGGAACATCATGGCGAGGTTGAACGGCAGGAAACGGTCGCTGAAAGCGGCTATGCGATAGAAGCGTTTCGAGTTGCTGCCACTGAAGTGGATAGGCACCACATCGCGCTGACACTCAACGCTTTTCGTCACAAACGTCTTCTTCCACGGAATGTCGTGTATGGACCCGTCTTTCTGCTTACGGCTGTTCAGGCCGGCGGGGAACATGAGCATGTGGCAGTCGCTCTTGAAACCTGCCTCAACCATGCGCGGGAAGTCGCGACTGTTGCGGCCTGTCTTGTTGATGCCGATGCTCACGGGCTTGAGACCCGGCAGGTTGAGCAACAGGTCGTTGACGAGGTAGCGGAAACGACCGTCATAGTGGCGTCCGATGATGGAGCCGAGACACACGCCATCCTGTCCTCCCAACGGGTGGTTCGACACGAAGGTGTAAAGGCGGCCGTCGTTCTTGTCGGGCAAGTTCTCCTCACCCACAATCTCAACGTCCATCTTAAGATAGCGCACACACTCGCTGAGCCACTCTGTGCCCGACAAGTTGCGGCTCTCCCACAGGAAGCTGTTCACCTCATCTTGATGGATGATGTGCTTTAGCCATTTAACAAGAAAGCGCGGCACATACTTGACCTTTGCGCCCATCTTGCCAGCCAAAATTTTGTCTATATCTATGGTTTTCTCTATTGATTCACTCATGTTTGTGTAAATGTGATGCAAAAATAACATTTCTTTTTCTAATATTGTAGAAAATCAAGAAAAAATATGCTTTTTTATTGCCTTTGTAACGTTTTGAGGTACAATGTGAGCAAAGAGAAGCCAAAGGATTTTCTGACACACGAACAGAGAAAAAATCATAAATTTGAAGCATAAAACAAAATTTGTGGTGAAAAGTGGCAGAAAGTGGAGGATTTTATGTAACTTTGGGCACTAATTGCTCTTATTAAGGTACGCATGAGATTTATAGGTACGATAGAAGCCAAAGTAGACACCAAAGGGCGCACAATAGTGCCCGCCGTGTTCCGCAAAGTTCTGCAAGAACTGGGCGAGGAACGTGTGGTGCTGCGCAAGGACGATTTTCAGCCTTGTCTTGTGATCTACCCCGAGAGCACATGGTCATGCCTCGTCGACACCATGCGGTCACGCCTGAACCGCTGGGACCCGCAACAGCAGATGATGTTCCGACAGTTTGTGGCAGACGTGGAGGTGCAGCAGCCCGACTCGATGGGCCGCATCCTCATACCGCGCCGTTACCAACAGATGACGGGCATAGAGCGAAGCGTCAAGGTCATAGGCATGGACGACTGCATTGAGCTGTGGCCCTATGACGGCACAGACAAACCGTTCATGCAGCCCGACGAGTTTGCGAAAGCCATACAGGCAGTAATGAAAACCGACAACAACGAAAAAAAATGACAAATAACGATACCGAAAAAATTGTTACAGCCGATGGCTACCATGTGCCAGTGCTCCTTAACGAAAGCATCGACGCTCTATGTCTGAAGCCCGGTGGCGTGTATGTGGACGTCACCTTTGGCGGCGGTGGCCACTCGCGCGAGATCCTGCGACGCTTAGACCCCACGGCACGCCTCTTCAGTTTTGACCAAGATGCCGACGCAGAGCGCAATGTGCCCGAGGGATGCGACGGCTTCACTTTCGTGCGCAGCAATTTCAGGTATCTGAAAAACTGGATGCGCTATTATGACATCGACCACATTGACGGGTTGCTCGCCGACCTCGGCGTGTCGTCACACCATTTTGACGATGCCGAGCGCGGATTCTCTTTCCGCTTCGACGCTCCCCTCGACATGCGCATGAACAAACGCGCCGGCAAGACAGCCGCCGACATCGTCAACACATACAGCGAGGAGCAGCTTGCCGACGTGTTCTATCTCTACGGCGAACTGAAAAACTCGCGACGCATAGCTGCCGCGCTCGCCAAGGCACGCACAGCAGAACCCATAGCCACCACACAGCAGTTTATGAAAGCCGTGGAGCCGCTCTTCCGCCGCGAACGCGAGAAGAAGGAGATGGCAAAACTCTTTCAGGCGTTGCGCATAGAAGTGAACCACGAGATGACGGCGCTGAAGCAGATGCTCGCTGCTGCCACCGAACTGTTGGCGCCTGGCGGCCGACTGAGCATCATAACATACCACTCGCTCGAAGACCGCATCGTGAAGAACGTCATGAAGACAGGCAACGCAGAAGGCAAGACAGAACAAGACTTCTTCGGACGCACAAACTCGCCGTTCACCTTGGTCAACAACAAGGTTATCGTTCCTTCTGAGGACGAACAACAAAGAAACCCGCGCAGCAGAAGCGCGAAACTTAGAATAGCAGAAAAAAAATGACACCACACAAAGACAACAAACAACACGACAAGCAGCTGGAGGCTCTGCTGAAAGCCGCCATGGCCGGATATGACGACCCCGCACCTGAAGAGGGACAGCAGAGCAAAACGGCAAACGGCAACGCTGGAACGAGCGGCGGCGCTGACGCTAAAGGCGATGCTGGAACAAGCGGCGGCGCAAGCTCTACAAGCAAAGACCGTGACAACAGCACGGGCCATGACAGCAAGAGCCATGACTCTAACGCCCAAAAGCCAGCTGACTCAAAGAAAGAGAAGGACGGCAACAAGTCACAAGAGAGCGACAAGCCACAAGACGACGACAACGAGACCGGACCGCTGAAGTCGTTCGCCGAGATGGTGAAGGAGCGTGCCACCGAGGGCGACAGCAAGCCCAACGCGGCAACAAACCTGAGGAGCATCATCAACGGCGACATGCTCAACGCCAAGGTTGTGAGAAACCAGATTGGCGTGTTCTTCCTCATCACGTTCTTCGTCTTCATCTACATCTCCAACCGTTACGCCTGCCAACGCAATCTCGTGAAGATAAACAAGCTGACGAAGGAGCTGACAGACGCTAAGTTCAGAGCGCTTTCAAGCACCAGCGAGCTGACAGAGAAGAGCCGCGAGAGCCGTGTGCTCGACATGCTAAGGGCCTGTCAGGACAGCACGCTCCACATCGCCTCGCAACCGCCATACATCATAACGGTGCCGAAGGAGGAATAAAGACAACGCTGAGTTACCAATTAGGACAAAGAAAAGGAATCTTAAAGTTGAAAAAAAGTGAGTAGCAGTAAGTTTGATCATAAAAAAACCCCACAGCGTTTCAGCTGTTTGGCCATCGTCATAACGTTAGCCACATTGGTCATGCTAGGAAAGGCAACATACATGATGACCGCACAGCGCGACTACTGGATGGCGGTGGCCAAGCGCGTCAAGTTTGACAGTCTGCCCATTCAGCCCGCACGAGGCAACATCCTCAGTTGCGACGGACAACTCATGGTGTCGTCACTGCCAGAATATAAGCTGTTCATCGACTTCCAGGCCATGCACGACTCAAAGATGGACACGCTGTGGCCAAAGAAGGTCGACTCTATTGCCGCCGGCCTGAACGCCATCTTCCCGGAGATGCCCGCGGCGAAGTTTAAAGAGCATCTGGAGGAGGGACGCAAGAAGATGAGCCGCCACTGGCAGATCTGGCCGGCGCGTGTCAACTATAACACCTATGCCGACGTGCGCCTGCTGCCTATCTTCAACATAGGCAACAAATACAAGAGCGGATTCTACACCGAAGACAACAACGCGCGAAAGCATGCCTATGGCTCTCTCGCCGAGCGCACACTGGGCGACATGTACAAAGGCAAGGACACGGCACGTTGCGGTCTGGAGCAATATTACGACTCGGTGCTGCGCGGAAAGAAAGGCATAAAGCACCGCCGCAAGGTGCTGCGCTCGTTCCTCGACATCATTGACGAGCCGGCCGTCGACGGCGCCGACATCGTGACAACCATCGATGTTGGCATACAGGACCTCGCCGAGCGAGCACTGCTGCAGGAGCTACGCGAGCCCGACGTCAACGGCAACTGGGGCGTGGCCATCGTCATGGAGGTGAAGACAGGCGATGTGAAAGCCATCGTGAACATGGAAAAATGTGGCGACGGACAGTATCGCGAGCGACAGAACCGCGCCGTGAGCAACCTCATGGAGCCGGGCTCGGTGTTCAAGACAGCAAGCATAATGGTTGCGCTCGACGACGGCGTGGTCGACACCACATACCGCGTAAACACAGCAGGTGGCGTGTGGCCCATGTATGGCCGTGAGATGCGTGACCACAACTGGCGACGCGGCGGCTACGGCATGCTCACCTTGCCACAGACACTCATGGTGAGTTCTAACATCGGCGTCAGCAGAATTATCGACGACCACTACCGCAACAACCCCACCAAGTTTGTGGAGGGCATACACCGTATGGGCCTCACCGACAACCTGCACCTGCCCTTCTACGGTTCGTCACCGGCAAAGGTGCGCTTCCCGCAGCTCGACAAGCGCGGAAAGCAGTACGTCAACTGGAGCAAGACCACGCTGCCCTGGATGAGCATCGGCTATGAGACCCAGGTGCCACCCATCAGCACCCTTACCTTCTACAACGCCATCGCCAACAACGGCAAGATGGTGCAGCCACGCTTTGTGAAGGCAGCAATGAAAGACGGCAAGGTGGTGAAAGAATATCCCACCGTGGTTCTGCACCAGAGCATCTGCAAGAAGAAGACGCTTGGTGAGATACAGACCATCCTTGAGCACGTCGTGAGCCGAGGTCTTGGCAAGAAGGCTGGCTCGCCATCGTTTAAGGTGGCAGGAAAGACCGGCACGGCACAGGTGTCGCAAGGCAAGGGCGGATACAAGTCGGGCGGCGTAAGCTACCTGCTCAGTTTCGCTGGTTTCTTCCCCGCCGACAACCCACGCTACAGTTGCATCGTCTGCATACAGAAGCACGGTCTGCCTGCCTCGGGAGGCGGCATGAGCGGCAAGGTGTTCCACGACATTGCCGAGGGCGTGATGGCACAGAGCCTGAAGCTCGACATCAAGGACGCTCACGACGAGACATCTGTCGTTCAGCCCGAGGTGAAGAGCGGCAACATCCTGGCTGCCGACTATGTGCTCAGCCAGCTTGGATACAACCCGCGCCCCGACTGGAACGGCTCTTACGCCAACGGCAACCCTATATGGGGCAAGGCGGTGAACGGCAACGGACACATTGCCTTGGAGCGTGAAAAGATAGCAGTACGCGGACAGATGCCCGATGTCACGGGCATGGGAGCACGCGATGCCGTGTTCCTCATTGAGAGCAGGGGCGTGCGCACCAAACTCTACGGACGAGGAAAAGTGGAGAAGCAGAGCATAGCACCGGGAACGCACATACGAAAGGGCCAATGGTGTACGCTCAACCTTCGATAAAGAAGGCACCTTTGAAGAAGACACCTTTGAAAAAGGCACCTTTGGCAACAAAGCGCAAGCTTATATAAAAAAGGTGCAAGCCAAAGCTTATATATAAAAAAAGCTTATATATAAAAAAGGTGTAGACACTGTCCTCATAAGAAAAAAGAAAAAAGAAAGGTAAAAGAAATAAACAGTTTCGCCGAACCATCTTCCTTGGAAAGAAGCATCTTCCTTAAAAAGGATCATCTTTCTTAGAAAGAAGCATCATCCTTGGAAAGAAGCATCATCCTTGGAAAGAAGCATCATCCTTGGAAAGAAGCATCTTTCTTGGAAAGAAGCATCTTCTTTAAAAAGGATCATCTTTCTTTCATAAAGGAAATGATTATAAAGGAAGCGATGGGGAGGAGCTAAAAAAAATATACGAATATGGTATTATCACAATTGCTCAAAAACATCAAACCGACACAAGTGGTCGGTTCCACTGACGTTGACATTACGGGAGTGAACATCGACTCACGCCGCATAAAGCCCGGCCACCTGTTCGTCGCCATGAAAGGCACACAGGTCGACGGACACAAGTTTATTGACAAAGCGATAGAGCTTGGCGCAAAGGCCGTGCTCTGTGAAGACATGCCCGCAACCCTTGCTGACGGTGTGACCTATGTGCAGGTGACATCGTCAGAAGATGCCGTGGGAAAGGTCGCCACCATGTTCTACGGTGACCCGTCAACAAAGCTGAAGCTGGTGGGCGTGACAGGCACGAACGGCAAAACGACCATCGCCACCTTATTATATAACATGTTCTCGCGCATGGGCCACAAGTGTGGTCTGCTCTCTACCGTGTGCAACTATGTGGTGGACGAGGCCATACCCGCTGACCACACCACACCCGACCCGATAGAGCTGAACGCGCTGTTGGCAAAGATGGTCGAGGCGAAGTGTGAGTATGCTTTCATGGAGTGCTCGTCACACGCCATAGCACAGAAGCGCATCGGCGGACTGACCTTCACGGGCGGCATCTTTACCAACCTCACACGCGACCATCTCGACTACCACAAGACGTTCGAGAACTACCGCAACGCCAAGAAGGCGTTCTTCGACGGTCTGCCCAAGACAGCGTTCGCCATAACCAACGCCGACGACAAGAACGGCATGGTGATGGTGCAGAACACCAAAGCCACGGTGAAGACCTACTCTACCCGCTCTATGGCCGACTTCAAGGGCAAGATCATTGAGTGTCATTTCGAAGGAATGTATCTCGACATCGACGGACATGAAGTGGGTGTCAACTTCATCGGCAAGTTTAACGTCAGCAACCTGCTGGCTGTCTACGGTGCTGCCGTGATGCTGGGCAAGAAGCCAGAGGATGTGCTCGTGGTCATGAGCACGCTGCACAGCGTGAACGGCCGACTGGACCCCATACAGACCCCTGGGGGATTCACCGCCGTCATCGACTATGCCCACACGCCCGACGCTCTGGAGAACGTGCTCAACGCCATCCATGAGGTGCTCAACGGCAAGGGACAGGTCATCACCGTTTGTGGAGCAGGCGGCAACCGCGACAAGGGCAAGCGTCCGCTCATGGCACAGGAGGCTGTGAAGCAGAGCGACAAGGTGATCATAACATCCGACAACCCACGCTTCGAGGAGCCCCAAGACATCATCAACGACATGCTCGCCGGTCTTAACGCTCAGCAGATGAAGAAGGTCATCTCTATCGTTGACCGCCGCGAGGCCATCCGCACAGCCTGCATGATGGCACAGAAGGGCGACGTGGTGCTCATAGCTGGCAAGGGTCATGAGAACTACCAAGACGTGAAAGGCGTGAAACACCACTTCGACGACCACGAGGTTGTGAGAGAGGTATGTTCTTAATTCAAAAATCAAAAATCAAAAATCAAAAAATGCTATACTATCTCTTCCGGTTCTTAGAGCAATACGGCATCAGCGGTTCCCACATGTGGGGATACATCTCGTTCCGATCGCTGCTGGCCCTCATCTTCTCCCTCGTCATCTCAGCATGGTTGGGCGAAAAGTTCATCAAGTTTCTTAAGAAGAAGCAGATCACCGAGACACAGCGCGACGCGAGCATAGACCCGTTCGGCGTGCAGAAGATTGGTGTGCCCTCGATGGGTGGTGTAATCATCATCGTCGCCATCCTGTTGCCCGTCATCCTGCTTGGCCGTCTGCGCAACATCTACCTGTTGCTCATGATTGTGACCACCGTGTGGCTCGGCTTTCTCGGCGGTATGGACGACTACATCAAGATTTTCCGTCGCGACAAAGAAGGTCTGAAAGGCCGTTACAAGATTGTCGGTCAGGTGGGCATTGGTCTCATCGTGGGTCTCACGCTGTGGATGTCGCCCGATGTGAAGATGAACGAGAACCTCGCCATCGAGCGCCAAGGACAAGAGATGGTCATCAAGCACAGGGCGCAAGCCACCAAGTCGCTGAAGACCACCATACCGTTCGTCAAAGGCCATAACCTCGACTATTCGAGCATCATGTCGTTCTGCGGCAAGTATAAGACGGCGGCAGGCTGGATCCTGTTCGTCATCATGACCATCTTTGTCGTCACGGCGGTGTCGAACGGCGCTAACCTCAACGACGGCATGGACGGCATGTGTGCCGGCAACTCGGCGATAATAGGCGTGGCGATAGGCATACTGGCTTATGTGAGTAGCCACATCGAATATGCCAACTACCTGAACATCATGTACATCCCGCAATCGGAGGAGCTTGTGGTGTTCATGTGTGCCTTCATCGGCTCGCTCATAGGCTTCCTGTGGTACAACGCCTATCCTGCCCAGGTGTTCATGGGCGACACAGGCTCGCTGACCATCGGCGGCATCATCGCCGTGTCGGCAATAATAATCCACAAAGAGCTGATGCTCCCCATCCTCTGCGGCATCTTCTTCGTCGAGAGCCTCAGCGTCATTCTGCAAGTCTACTACTTTAAGCTCGGCAAGCGCCGTGGCGTGAAGCAGCGCATCTTCAAGCGCACACCTATCCATGACAACTTCCGCACACAGCAGTGTCAGCTCGACCCAGAGTGTAAATATCTCATCCGCAAGCCCGAGGGAGCCATCCACGAGTCGAAGATCACCATACGCTTCTGGATCATCACCATCATTCTGGCTGCCATGACTATCATAACGCTGAAGATAAGATAAAAAGCTGACGGCGAGGCGAAAAGCGAAAGACGAAACTAAGACCAAGGCTAAGATAAGGTAGAGGCAAAGCTAAAGATAAGGTTAGAGGCCAAAGCTAAGGTCAAGGCCTAAGCTAAGGTCAAGGCCAAAGTTAAGATCAAGACCTAAGCTAAGGTTAAAGCTACGGTTAAGGCCAAGCCAAAGAAAAGGCTAAAAGCTGAAGCCAAAGAAAAGCCGAAACCAAGAAACAAAAGCAATTGTAAAACAACAAAACATAAATCCCGAACACCTCCCCCACGGGAGAGGCCACGAGGGGCTTTCCATTATGAAAAAGATTGTAATATTGGGTGCTGGCGAGAGCGGTGCAGGTGCCGCCGTGCTGGCCAAGAAAGAAGGATTCGACGTGTTCGTGAGCGACATGTCAGCAATAAAGGACAAATATAAGAAGATGCTCGACGACCACAACATAGAGTGGGAGGAGAAGCACCACAGCGAGGAGCGCATCCTCGCTGCCGACGAGATCATAAAGAGTCCGGGCATACCCAAGGAGGCACCTATGATCCAGAAAGCCATGGCCAAGGGCATCAACATCATCAGCGAGATCGAGTTTGCAGGCCGTTACACCGACGCCAAGATGGTGTGCATAACGGGCAGCAACGGAAAGACCACGACCACCTCGCTCATATACCACATCTTCAAGAAGGCGGGCATAGACGCCGGTCTGGCTGGCAACATCGGCAACTCGCTCGCCCTCCAGGTGGCAGAGCAGCCCCACAAGGTCTACATCATCGAGCTCAGCTCGTTCCAGCTCGACAACATGTACAGTTTCAAGGCCGACATCGCCATCTTGCTCAACATCACCCCCGACCACCTCGACCGTTACGACTTCTGCATGCAACACTACGTCGACGCCAAGTTCCGCATCATTCAGAACATGACGGCAGACGATGCGTTCATCTATTGGAACGACGACCCCATCATTCGTCGCGAACTGCCAAAATATGACATCAAAGCCCGTCAGCTGCCGTTTGCCGAGAACATGGAAGAGGGCTGCGAGGGTGCCATCGTCGACGGCATGTACAAGTTGCTCGCCCCCACCCTCTTCGAGCTGAAGCGTGAGGAGCTGTCGCTCGCAGGAAAGCACAACATCTACAACCAGTTGGCTGCCGGCTTGGCTGCCAACGTCTACGGCATCAGCCACGACGCCATAGCAGCCGGACTGGAAGATTTCCCCGGTGTGGAGCACCGTCTGGAGAAGGTGGCAACAGTAGACGGCGTGCGTTACATCAACGACTCGAAAGCCACCAACGTCGACGCTTGCTGGTATGCCCTGGAGAGCATGACAACCCCCACAGTCCTCATCATCGGAGGCAAGGACAAGGGCAACGACTATAACGAGATTAAGGAGATGGTGCAGAAGAAATGCTCAGCCCTCGTTTATCTCGGTGCCGACAACACCAAGCTCCACAACTTCTTCGACCAGCTCGGACTGCCCGTGCGCGACACCCACTCGATGAACGACTGTGTGGCTGCCTGCCGCGAGCTGGCAAAGTCCGGCGACACCGTTCTGCTCAGTCCCTGTTGCGCCAGCTTCGACCTGTTCAAGAACATGGAAGACCGTGGAGAACAGTTTAAGCAGCTCGTAAGAGACATGAAAAAATAGACACATGAACAAAACTTTAAACAACATTTTCAAAGGCGACAAGGTCATCTGGATGGTGTTCCTGTTCCTCTGCATCATCAGCGTCATCGAGGTCTACTCGGCCTCGTCGCAGCTGACCTATAACAGCAACTACATGGCGCCGGTGCTCAAACATGTGGGGTTGCTGATCTTGGGGCTGTTCTGCATGATCGTGACGATGAACATACCGTGCCGCTATTTCAAAGTGGCCCTACCCTTCCTCCTGGCCTTCTCCATAGCCACCCTGGTGGGCGTGTTCTTCATGGGAGCTGTCAACGACGGCCACCGATGGTTCAAGATCATGGGCATACAGTTTCAGCCGTCGGAGATAGCCAAAGGCACCTATGTGCTCGCCACGGCACAGATCCTCAGTGCCATGCAGACCGGACGGGGAGCCGACAAGAACGCGTTCAGGTATATCTTGTTCATCGGCATGCTCATCGTGCCCCTGATCTTCTTCGAGAACCTGTCTACGGCAGCGCTCCTCTGCCTCGTCATCTGCATGATGATGATCATCGGTCGCGTGCCTTTCTCACAGATAGGCAAGCTGCTCGGTGTCGTGGCGCTCGTCGTGGGTCTCGCCTTCATGTCGATCATGTGCTTCGGCAAGGACGAGAAGAAGCTGCCTGAAGGCAAGCAGAAAGTGGAGACCGTGCAGGCCGACAAAGGGAAAGAGGGCGGGTCGAAAGGCAGGAACAGCGGTGTGCTGCACCGTCTGGACACATGGAAGTCGCGCATCGACAAATTCATCGACAACAAGGAGGTGGAACCAGAAGATGTTGACATCATCAACGACGACGCGCAGCGCTCACATGCCAACATCGCCATCGTGTCGTCAGGAATAACAGGCAAGGGACCGGGCAACTCGGAGGAGCGCGACTTCCTCTCGCAGGCGTTCTCCGACTTTATCTATGCCATCATCATTGAGGAGATGGGCCTTCCAGGCGCCATCTTCGTGTCGCTGCTTTACATCATCCTGCTCTTCAGGGCGGGCATCATAGCCAACAGGTGCGAGAACAATTTCCCCGCCTATCTTGCCATGGGCCTGGCACTCATGCTCGTGTCACAGGCTCTCTTCAACATGTGCGTGGCTGTGGGTCTGGCACCCATCACGGGCCAGCCGCTGCCACTCATCAGTAAGGGCGGAACGTCAACCATCATCAACTGCATGTATCTCGGAGCCATCCTGAGCATCAGCCGAACGGCACAGAAACGCTCCGACCTCATGACAAACAACACGCCGACAACGACAGCAGCCGTGCAGCCAGCGTGACGACAAAGAAACAAAAACGAGGCGTTGGCAGGTAGGCAAATGGCTTTAGCTACACCTTATATATAACAAGAAGAGACAAAAAGGAAAAAATTATTTTGTCTTTCACGTTATTTGCACTAACTTTGCATAAGTTAGGCGGCACTCGGCAATTTGAAAACAATTTTTCATTGCGTTCGTTGGCACTAACTTTGCATAAGTTAGGCGGCACATACCTTTAAGAGTTGCCGCTACACGATAAAAGAACAATAAAGAAAAGATGGACAAGGTACTTAGAATTATTGTCAGCGGTGGCGGCACGGGAGGTCACATTTTTCCTGCCGTGTCAATAGCCAACGCCATCAAGGCAAAACGCCCCGACGCACAGATACTGTTCGTAGGAGCCCAGGGACGTATGGAGATGCAACGTGTGCCTGCTGCAGGCTACGAGATTATCGGTCTGCCCGTCAGGGGATTTATACGTCCCTTGTGGTCGCCTCGCAACATCGGCGTGGCTCTCGACTTTCTGAAGAGCAAACGCATGGTGCGCAAGACCATCAAAGAGTTTAAGCCCGATGTGGCTGTGGGCGTAGGCGGCTATGCCAGCGGCGCCACCCTCGACGCGGCAAGCGCCATGGGCATTCCTTGTCTCATACAAGAACAAAACTCTTATGCCGGCGTCACCAACAAGATGCTGGCAAAGAAGGCATCAAAGATATGCGTGGCATACGACGGCATGGAACGCTTCTTCCCCGCCGACAAAATCATAAAGACCGGCAACCCCGTGCGTCAGGCTCTCCTTGAGACCACAGTCTCACGCGAGGAAGCCATCAAGAGCTTCGGCCTCGACCCCTCGAAGAAGACCATCTTGCTTGTGGGAGGCAGTCTGGGCGCACGAACCGTCAACGAGAGTGTGCTCCAACACCTCGACATCGTTGAGAACAGCGGTGTGCAGTTTATCTGGCAGACAGGCAAATATTACAGCGCCGCCATTGCCGAGAAGATGAAAGACCACAAGGCGCTACCCATGCTTAAGGTCATGGACTTCATCTCCGACATGGGTGCCGCCTACAAGGCTGCTGACCTCGTGATTAGCCGCGCCGGCGCCAGCTCCATCAGCGAGTTCTGCCTCATAGGCAAGCCCGTCATCCTCGTGCCGTCGCCCAACGTGGCTGAGGACCACCAGACAAAGAACGCCATGGCGCTCGTCAACAAAGACGCTGCCCTCTACATCAAAGATGCCGACGCACCCGACACGCTGCTCGAGACAGCCGTGAAGACGGTGAAGGACAGCGAGCTGCTCTCACAGCTCGCCACCAACATCAAGGAGCTTGGCAAGCCCGCCTCTGCCGACATCATTGCCGATGAGGTGTTGAAGCTGGCTGGAAAATAAAACGGAAAGCCAAAAGCGCTTCACAGCCCGCACAGCTCTGAGAAGGAGAGAACGGTGAACAGAAGGAAATTAATGAACAGGAGAACCAAAGAAAAAGAGTAAAGAGAAACAACAATGGAACTCAAAGACATCAAGTCAGTATATTTTGTCGGTGCCGGCGGCATCGGCATGAGCGCTATAGCTCGCTATTTTATAAGAAAAGGTCTCGTGGTGGCAGGTTACGACAAGACACCGTCAGACCTCACTCACCAGCTGGAGAAAGAGGGCATGCTCATCCACTATGAAGAGAACGTGGACGAGATACCCCACGCATGCCGCGACCCCAAGTCGTGCCTCGTTATCTACACACCTGCCATTCCCAAAGAGCACAAGGAGCTTGTGTTTTTCAACGAAGGCGGGTTCACCGTAGAGAAGCGTGCACAGGTGCTCGGCACGCTCACACGCACACACAAAGGTCTGTGCGTGGCTGGCACACACGGCAAGACCTCTACATCGACCATGTGCGCACACATCATGCACCAAAGCCATATCGACTGCAACGCCTTCCTCGGCGGCATATCAAAAAATTATGGCACCAACTACATTCTCTCTGACCATAGCGACTATGTGGTGATAGAAGCCGACGAGTTTGACCGCTCTTTCCATTGGCTGCGCCCCTGGATGACTGTCATCACCGCTACCGACCCCGACCACCTCGACATCTATGGCACCAAGGAGGCTTATCTTGAGAGCTTCCGCCATTACACCACGCTCATTCAGCCAGGCGGAGCACTCATCATCCACAAGAACCTGGAGATGAAAGCCGACGTGCAGCCGGGAGTGAAGGTCTACGAGTATAGCCGCGACGAGGGCGACTTCCACGCCGAGAACATCGTCATTGACAACGGCGAGATAACCTTCGATTTCGTCTCACCCATAGAGACGGTCAAAGGCCTTGAGCTTGGACAGCCCGTGCCCATCAACATCGACAACAGCATTGCAGCCATGGCCATGGCACAGCTCAACGGATGCACAGCCGAGGAGCTTCGCTACGGCATGAAGACATATCACGGCGTGGTGCGCCGCTTCGACTTCAAGATCAAGAACAAGAAGCATGTGTTCCTGTCCGACTATGCCCACCACCCCAAGGAGATCTACCAGAGCGCAAAGAGCCTGCGCGAACTGTATAAGGACCGCAAGATCACAGCCATCTTCCAGCCACACCTCTACACCCGCACACGCGACTTCTACAACGATTTCGCCGACGCGCTCAGTCAGCTCGACGAGGTCATTCTCTGCGACATCTACCCCGCACGCGAGAAACCCATACCCGGCGTCACCAGCAAGCTCATCTACGACAACCTCAAGCCAGGCGTAGAGAAGAGCCTCATCAGCAAGGACGACGTGCTCGACCTCGTGAAGAAGCGCAACTTTGACGTGCTCGTGGTGCTCGGTGCCGGTGACCTCGACAACCTCTGCCCGCAGATAACAAAGATCATCGAAAGCAAGGAGCAGAGCGAGGCGTAACATGCTGAAGACGACACAAGGCTAAAAACAAGACAAGACAAAAAACCACAAAGGTTTTATAACAACAAAGCATCAAGAAAGAAACGTGAGAATCAACTGGAAGAAATCGCTGCTCGTCACCGTAGACATCGTGCTCGCTGTCTACCTGTTATGTGCGTTCACCGTGTTCAACAAACCCGATGAAACGGCACGGGTATGCACCAAAGCCAAGATCGTGGTGGCAGACGAGAGCTCCAACGGATTCATCAACGCCAACGAGATAACGAAACGTCTGAAGAGCGCCGGCCTCTACCCTCTCGGCAAACTGATGCGCGACATCAACGCGCGAGAGATCGAGGAGAAGCTAAAGAAGAGTCCGTTTGTCAAGACAGCCCAATGTTACAAGACCGAAGACGGCGAGGTGAACGTGAGCATAACGCAGCTGCTGCCTGTGATAAGAGTGAAGGCCGAGAACGGCGACGACTATTATCTTGACGACAAAGACTGCATCATGCCCAACTCGCTCTACACCAGCGACCTCATCATCGCCACGGGCAACATACCGCGTTGGTTCGCACGCCGTTACATCTCGCCCTTGGGCAAGGCCATCATGGGCAACGACATGTGGAAGAACCTCGTGGTGCAGGTCAACGTTCTGCCCGACCGCAGCATAGAGATCGTGCCACGCGTCGGCGACCACATCGTTCACCTCGGCACACTGCCCGAAGCCAACAGCAAGGAGAAGCGTCAGGAGCTCATAAACCAGTTTGTCGACCGCAAGCTCACACGCTTGGAGAAGTTCTACAAATATGGCCTCGCTCAGGCAGGCTGGAACAAATATTCTTACATCGACATCGAGTTTGACAACCAGATCATCTGCCGCAAGACGAAAGAGACAGCCCTTGCCGACAAGGCCGCTCTCATGGCCATTGACCGCGCACCCTCGTCTGTGCAAAAGCAGATCGAGGAGCAGCAGGCCACCATGCTCACCGAGAGCAAGCCGCGCAACGTCATTCCTGCACCTGCCAACGGCCAACAGCCCGCAGAGGCCAAGAAAACAGAAGCAAAGAAGGCTAACGTGAAAAAGGCTGACAGCAAGAAGACGGAAGCCAAAACCGAGGAAGAGAAAAAGGCCGAGGAGAAAAGGGCTAAGGCTGAAGCAAAGAAAGCCAAAACCGATGCCAAGAAAGCCAAGGCTGAAGCCAAAGCTGAAGCCAAACGATTAAAGAAACAAAAAGAGGAACAGGAGAAAAAAGCTGAAAAGAAAAAGGCTGAAAAGAAAAAGGCTGACAAAGCCAAGGTTGCCAAAGCCGACAAAGCAAAAGCAAATAAAGCCAAAGCATAAAAAGGAGAGCCAAAGCACGGCAAAAGAAGCCAAAACGATAAAGAGCTGAAGCACGAAGGCGTTTCTCTAAACAGAAGCCAACGCCCTACCTCTAAAAAGACAAGAACAATAGAAACAAGAACAAGATACACATAAGATAGACAACCGTATGACTAAGGAATTCATTATAGCAATAGAACTGGGGTCATCAAAAATGACCGGTATAGCAGGACAGAAAAATCTTGACGGCAGCATAACCATCCTTGCTGTTGCCAAGGAAGATTCCACCTCATGCATACGCAAAGGCGTGGTCTACAACCTTGAGAAGACCACAATAGCACTTACCAACCTGGTGAAGAAGCTCAAGAACATGCTCAAGACAGAGATCGCGAAGGTGTATGTGGGCGTAGGCGGCCAGAGCCTGCGCGGCATCAAGAACACCATCGTCAGGGAGATGCCTCAGAGCGCGGTCATAACCCAAGATGTGGTAGACAGCATTCTCGACTCTAACCGCGCCATGACCTACCCCGAGCAGGAGATCCTTGATGCGGCGATACAAGAATATAAGGTAGATGCGCAATATCAGATAGACCCTGTGGGCATACAGTGTCACCGTCTGGAGGGCAACTTCCTCAACATCCTGTGGCGCGCACAGTTTTACCGCAACCTCAAGAAATGTCTTGAGAACGCCAACATTCATGTGGCAGAGATGTACCTCTCACCCATGGTGCTTGCCGACAACGTGCTCACCGACGCTGAGCGCCGTGCCGGCTGTGTGCTCGTAGACCTCGGTGCCGAGACAACCACCGTGGCTGTCTACTGCCGCAACATCCTGCGTCATCTCGCCGTCATACCTCTCGGCTCCGACAACATAACAAAGGACATCGAGACCTTGCAGGTGGAGGCGAAGGTGGCAGAGCAGCTCAAGCTCAAGTATGGCACAGCCTATACCGAGAACTCCGAGGAGGAGAGCCTCAAGATACGCATCGACGCCGACCGCACCATCGACAGCAACAAGCTGGCCGAGATTGTCGAGGCACGCACCGAAGAGATTATCGAGAACGTGTGGTACCAAGTGCCCCCCGAGTATAACGACAAGCTGCTGGGCGGCATCATCCTGACAGGTGGCGGCTCAAACCTCAAGAACATAGAGCAGGCGTTCCGTCGCTTCACACACATCGACAAGATACACACCGCCAAGTTTGTGAACCTCAGCATCAACACCAACATCCCCGACCTCATACCTCACGACGGCACGATGAACACCATCCTCAGCATCCTCGCCAAGGGCGATGAAAACTGTGCCGGCAGCGACATCAACAGCGACCTCTTCGGCAACATAGACAACGCTGCAGCAACAGGACGCACAGCTCCAGGCATCGTGAGCAACGAGGAGCAGAAGCGCAAGGCCGAAGAAGAGGCACGCATAAAGAAAGAGGAGGAAGAACGCCTCGAACGCGAGAAGAAGGAAGAAGAGGAGCGTCTGGCCAAAGAGAAAGAGGAGGAAGAGCGCCGCAAGAAATCGCCTGCCAACAAGCTGTGGGGCTGGATGAAGAAGTTTGGACAGACCATCGTTCAGGCTGACAACGAAAACATGTAATGAGCATGGCGAAGCATGCTGATGAGCATGGCGAAGCATGCTGATGAGCATGGCGAAGCGTGCAGATGAGCATGTCGAAGCATGCAGACGAGCATGTCGAAGCTTGCCTGAAGCATGCTGAAAAAGAAGTGAAAACAGAGAAAAAACAACCTGCATATATTTCTATGGAAGAGCAAAATAAGTGCAACACACCAAACATCCTCGATTTTGGTGAGCCACACAAGGAAAACTGTATAATTAAGGTAATAGGTGTTGGTGGCGGCGGAGGCAACGCCGTCAACCACATGTATAAGGAAGGTATCCACGACGTGTCGTTCGTGCTCTGCAACACCGATGCACAAGCCCTCAACGACTCGCCCGTGCCCGTACACTTGCAGCTCGGCAAGGAAGGTCTGGGAGCAGGCAACAAGCCGGCGAAAGCCCGCGAGGCAGCCGAAGAGAGCCTTGAGTCGGTGCGCAAGATGCTGAACGACGGCACCAAGATGGTATTCATCACCGCCGGAATGGGAGGAGGAACCGGAACCGGAGCCGCTCCCGTCATCGCACGCATCTCCAAGGAGCTTGGCATCCTCACCGTGGGCATCGTGACCATACCGTTCCGCTTCGAGGGCGACCGCAAGATCGACCAGGCGCTCGACGGCGTGGAGGAGATGTCGAAGCATGTCGACGCCCTGCTCGTCATCAACAACGAGCGTCTGCGTGCCATCTACCCCGAGCTCACCGTGCTCGATGCCTTCGGCAAGGCCGACGACACCCTGAGCGTGGCAGCAAAGAGCATTGCTGAGATCATCACCAACCACGGACTCATAAACCTCGACTTCAACGACGTGAAGACCGTGCTCAAAGACGGTGGCGTGGCCATCATGAGCACAGGCTACGGCGAGGGAGAGGGACGTGTGAAGAGGGCCATCGAAGATGCGCTCAACTCGCCCTTGCTCAACGACCGCGACATCTTCAACGCGAAGAAAATTCTGCTTAGCATCAACTTCTCCAACAGCGAGAACGGCAACAACGGCCTCATGATGGAGGAGATGAACGACGTGAACGACTTCATGGCCAAGTTTGACAACGGCTTCGAGATCAAGTGGGGTATCGCCATCGATCCCGAGCTGGGCAAGAAGGTCAAGGTCACCATCCTCGCCACGGGCTTCGGCATCAGCGACGTAGACGGCATGAACAGCCACATCGACAAGAAGCATGTCATCGAAGATGCTGAGCAGCAGGAGAAAGAGGCGCTTCGCAACGAGCGCCGCGACCACTACTACACACCCGACGGCAAGACCCAGACCAAGCGTCGCCCGAACATCTTCATCTTCAACGGCGACAGCCTCGACAACGACGAGGTTATACTTGCCGTTGAGAACACGCCCACCTACAAGCGTTCTAAGCAGAAGCTCAACGAGATACGGTCACAGGCCGTCGGCAACGAGCCGCAGAACGTGCAGGAGAAGAGCGAGGCCGACACCTCACACGGCATCATCAGCTTCGTGTAAGGGTTGAGAAACAAGACCATTGAGAAGGCGGGGCATAACATCAGCCCCGCCACAACTAATAAAACACAACATTATGACACTTTTCGACCAGATCAGTGAAGACATCAAAGCGGCAATGAAAGCCCGCGACAAAGTGCGCTTGGAGACATTGCGCAACATCAAGAAAGTTTTTCTCGAAGCAAAGACCGCTCCGGGAGCCAACGACACCCTTGAAGATGCCGATGCTCTGAAAATATTGCAGAAGCTGGCAAAGCAAGGACGCGAGACGGCACAGACCTACATCGACAACAACCGCCAGGACCTCGCCGACGAAGAGCTGGCACAGGCCAAGGTTATCGAGGAATATCTGCCCAAGCCCTTGAGCGAGGAGGAGATAGAGAAAGAGGTTAAGGACATCATTGCCCAGACAGGTGCGCAAGGCATGAAAGACATGGGCAAGGTCATGGGCATGGCAAGCAAGAAGATGGCAGGACGTGCCGACGGACGCGCCATCTCTACCATCGTGAAGAAGCTCCTGGCATAGACGGAACCGCCGTCAGGCAAAGAGCGATTTCATGACATCGAGCGATTTCATCTCGGGAAAGTCGGGGAAGTGTAACCTATAATACTTTATAATAAAGTCGACACACAGGTTACGCTCCACCCTCGACATAGCGAACAGGTGCATGTTGTCGAAGGTCATGCGCATGAGCACTCTCAGACGCGCAGCATCGGCAGGCGGAAGGAAGTCGGGGTGTAGAGGTTGCTGCCTCACGAAGCAGCCGGCACGAAAATCGAAGAACGCCCCGTCTCCTGCCTTGTCAAGGTTGGGGAAGAAGCCCACAAAGAGCGACAGGCGCATCATGAACACGAGATGGAAATTGCTGAACGACCGCTCACAGCCGTCAAGCCATTGCAGACTTGCCGCCACATACTCGAACAACGGCTTGTTCTGCTGCTCGTTGCGGGTGACATGAAGCAGAAACTCAGCCACAAAAATGGTGAGCGACAGCTTGTAGGGGTCAAATGGTATCGTGGCATAAGGCACCAGCAGACGGGCCTCCTTCAGCCGTTGCAACCGCACCTTCGGCCTGAGGTCAAACTCTATGTCGAGCAGCGACAAGGGCTGAAACAGCTGTTTGCGTATCTTGCCTCGGCCCGACGGCAGCACTTTCTGTATGAAAGCCACACGCCCCGTCTCCTCGACAAACATGTCGACGATATATTGCGACTCGCCAAATTTTATTGAATGAAGCACGATAGCCCGCGTTTTTATAAGCATAAGTTCACGATTTTATCGCAAAATTACGAAAAATGAGGGGTTTAGCGAAAAATTATCGAAGAAAATTTGGCTAAATCAGTAAAAAACCGTACCTTTGCATCCGCAAAATGAGCACATGGTCCCTTCGTCTATCGGTTAGGACGAGAGATTTTCATTCTCTAAAGAGGAGTTCGACTCTCCTAGGGACTACAAATAAAATAAAAACATAACATAAAGATGGCAAACCATAAATCATCATTAAAAAGAATCCGTCAGGACAAAGTTAAGGCTTTGCACAACAAATACTATGCAAAGACCATGCGTAACGCTGTACGCAAGCTTCGTGCAATGACAAACAAGGAAGAGGCTGTAAAGCTCTATCCCGCTGTGCAGAAGATGCTCGACAAGTTGGCTAAGACCAACATCATCCACCAGAACAAGGCCGCAAACTTGAAGTCAAGCTTGTGTTCTCATATTGCCAAGCTGGCTTAACAAGCTGCTGGTGCAGAAAGAAATATAAGGCTCCGTATTCCTTTGGAAAAACGGAGCCTTTTTTCGTTTTATTTCACTCTCCATTTGTCGTTTATCCCACATTTTTTTCGTATCTTTGCAAAGATAATATCGAACAATCAAAATGACAGAAATACAAAACAACGAAAGCAATTATTCAGCCAGTAACATCCAGGTTCTGGAAGGCCTTGAAGCCGTGCGCAAGCGTCCGGCGATGTATATCGGCGATATAAGCGAGAAGGGTCTTCATCACCTGGTGAACGAGACCGTGGACAACTCTATCGACGAGGCAATGGCAGGCTATTGCACCCACATAGAGGTGACCATCAACGAAGACGAGAGCATCACCGTTCAGGACAACGGCCGAGGCATCCCCGTCGACGAGCACAAGAAGCTTCACAAGTCGGCGCTTGAGGTCGTCATGACCGTGCTCCACGCCGGCGGCAAGTTTGACAAAGGCTCCTACAAGGTGAGCGGTGGTCTGCACGGTGTGGGTGTGAGCTGTGTTAACGCTCTGTCAACCCACATGAAGTCGCAGGTGTTCCGAGGCGGCAAGATCTACCAGCAGGAGTATGAGAAGGGCAAGCCCCTCTACCCCGTCAAGGTGGTAGGCGAGACCGAGCTGCAAGGCACACGCCAGCAGTTCTGGCCCGACCCCACAATCTTCACCACAACCCATTATCAGTGGGACATCATCGCACGCCGCATGCGTGAGCTCGCCTACCTCAACGCAGGCATCAAGATCACGCTCCGCGACATGCGCCCCGACGAGAACGGCAAGACCCGCGAAGAGGTGTTCCATGCCAAGGACGGTCTGAAAGAGTTTGTGCGCTATGTCGACCGCCACCGCACACACCTCTTCGACGATGTGATCTACCTCAAGACCGAGAAGCAGGGCTTCCCCATAGAGGTGGCCATCATGTACAACACCGACTATTCGGAGAACATCCACTCTTACGTCAACAACATCAACACCATAGAGGGCGGTACCCACCTCACAGGTTTCCGCGCTGCCCTCACACGCACCCTCAAGGCATACGCTGACAACGACCCCGTGATCTCAAAGAAGATCGAGAAGGCGAAGATCGAGATTGCAGGCGAAGACTTCCGTGAGGGCCTCACCGCTGTCATCTCCATCAAGGTGGCAGAGCCGCAGTTTGAGGGACAGACCAAGACCAAGCTGGGCAACAGCGAGGTGTCGGGAGCCGTGCAGCAGGCCGTGGGCGAAGCCCTGACCTACTATCTTGAGGAGCATCCGAAAGAGGCACAGCAGATCTGCGACAAGGTCATCCTGGCCGCCACAGCGCGTATAGCAGCCCGCAAGGCACGCGAGAGCGTTCAGCGCAAGAACCCCATGACCGGCGGCGGTCTGCCCGGCAAGCTCGCTGACTGTTCAAACAAAGACCCGAAAGAGTGTGAGATATTCCTCGTCGAGGGCGACTCGGCCGGCGGTTCCGCCAAGCAGGGCCGCGACCGCTACACACAGGCCATCCTCCCGCTCCGCGGCAAGATCCTGAACGTGGAGAAGGTCATGTGGCACAAGGTGTTTGAGAGCGAGTCGGTCATGAACATCATCCAGAGCATCGGCGTGCGCTTCGGCGTTGACGGCGAGGAAGACAAGGAGGCCAACATCGACAAGCTGCGTTACGACAAGATTATCATCATGACCGATGCCGACGTCGATGGTTCACACATCGACACCCTCATCATTTCCCTTTATGACGCTCTTCTATCGTTTCATGCCGCGCGTCATCAAGGAAGGCCACCTCTACATCGCCTCTGCTCCCCTCTACCTGGTGAGCTACAAGAACGCAGCAAAAGAATATTGCTACACCGACCAGCAGCTTCAGGCGTTCATCGACAAATATGCCGGTGGCGAGGCCGACAGCAAGTCGATCCACATACAGCGTTACAAAGGTCTTGGTGAGATGAACCCCGAGCAGCTCTGGGAGACCACCATGGACCCGAAGACACGTCTCTTGAAGCAGGTCACCATCGAGAACGCTGCCGAGGCCGACGAGATCTTCTCTATGCTCATGGGCGACGACGTGGAGCCGAGACGTGCCTTCATCGAGGAGCACGCCACCTACGCCAACATCGATGCGTAAGCAACGTTAAGAAAAACAACTTATACATATCCTTAGGTTCTCTTCTTAGAGCCTAAGGATATTTTTGTTAATAAACGATTGAATTTTCGCAAGCATCCAACTTGGCTTTGCCGCTTGCTTTACAAAAACTTGCCAAACAGTAAACAACTATCGCCACAAAGGTTCATTTTCCCATCCTTGTGGAAAACTGCCAGACTTGTAAAGATGATATAAAGAATCGTTCTCCATATATCTGAGATAACTGGCTATACGGAAATAGCTGATATTGCGAAGCTGTTGTTTGGCTTTTACAACATCTTCAATAATCAGTCCTCTGTTTTGGAGCAAGGATAATTGTTCATCTATGTCAATAGGTTGTTTGCCGTAAATCATAGGCCTATATAAAAAGCGAAGTCCCACCGTGGTACGCATCGTTGAGAGGCGTGGTGGGATTTGTTGCTGCAAAAATACGGTTTTAAATTAATATCTCCAAATGTTTTCTTAGAAATCTTCTTATCATATTGGGAATTTAACTTTCACATTTAACTTTCACATTTATTATATGGACATTAACCTTTTAAAAAAGAAGATTTTTACACCCTCATTTTTTGCATATTTATGCATTTTCGTCCCTCATTTCAACGCCATTTTCAAAGAGCCCAACTTACGATTTGAAAGTGCCCATTTGACGTCCTCAAAGAGGCTCTTTGACGAGCTCATTAAGGCCCTTTGACAGCCTCAAAGAGGCCCTTTGACAAAACCACCCCTATTTTAAGAGTTGTTAACAAAAATAATAAGTTGAACATCCCTAATTTTTCAAAATTAAAAGTAAAACCCTTGTTTTTACTTACAACCGCTATTTTGGATATTTATACATTCCTTCCTCTCACTTCTGCATATTTATTCATTTCTTGCATGAACGAGACATCAGTTTCTTTTCCATCATTCTTTTCAAAAAACACACCATATTAGCTACGTTGAGCTATTGAGATCTCAAAAAAGCATCCTTGAAAAGGGCGAACATAATGGGGACACATCAAACATGCTCTTGTTCGCCCTCTTCGAGGACGTTTGCTTGAGCATATCGTCATAAACATGCTTGCGAAAACTCATACAACAAAACGCCTTGGTTAGCATTTCTAAATGCCTTGGTTAGCATTTCCAAATGCCTTGGTTAGCACATCTAAGTGCCATAGTTAGAGAGGCTAAAGATGGAGGTTAGAGCAACAAGAAACCTTGGGGGCTTTGTGTGGATAAACCGAAGAGAAGACGATGGCGGGTTATCAACAAGTTATCAACAGCGTAAAAGCGTTGACAACAGCATGTTACAAAGTTATCCACAATAAAGAGCAGAGTTATAAACAAAGAGAACGAAGGTTATGAACAGCAAACCATAAGGTTATGAACAAACAAAACGAAGGTTGTAAACAGAAACGACGGAGGTTATAAACAGAAACGACGGTGGTTATAAACAAGATGTTGAAAAGTTATGAACATTCTTCTGGTTTGTTATAAACAAGCAAAGGGTTTATTATAAGCTAAGGCTTTATTGTAAGTAAAGGCTTTATCATAAACAGAAGAAAGGCTTTATTTAAGAAGCATTGCTGAAAAGCTGACGAATAATTTGTGGATATAAGCTAAAAGCCGTAACTTTGACATTCTTAAACTAACAACGAGAAAAAACATATAAGCAACAAGAAATACAAATAAGCAACAAGAAATACAAATAAAGCGACAAGAAAAACAAATAAGCAACAAGAAAAAAAAATAAGCGACAAGAAAAAAAATAAACAACATTAAAGATGAAAATGAAACATACGAAGGCATTGGCGGCCATGTTTATGGCGTTTGCCTTGTCAACAAGCGGTTACGCAGGGAGCAAAGCCGGCAAGACGGTGAAGATAAGAATGATCGAGACAACCGATGTGCACGGACGCTTCTTTCCATTCGACTTCATAAACCAGCAACCAACCGACGGGTCGCTCGCCCGCGTGTCGGCATACGTCGACTCGCTGCGCAACATCTACGGCGACCGACTGCTGCTTATGGATGCGGGAGACGTGCTGCAAGGACAACCCGTCGTGACCTATTATAACTATGTGAAGACCGACACTGAAAACATTGCGGCATCGGTGAACAACTTCATGCGCTACGACGTGCAGACAATGGGCAACCACGATGTGGAGACAGGACATAAGGTCTATGACAAGTGGATGAAGGAGCTGCGCTGCCCGACGCTCGGCGCCAACATTGTGAGCACAGCCACCGACACGCCCTACCTTAAGCCTTACACCATCTTCAAACGCGACGGCGTGAAGATTGCCGTTATCGGACTGATAACCCCGGGTGTGCCCTCATGGCTGTCAGAGGAGCTGTGGAGCGGCCTCCGCTTCGAGGACGCCGTGAAGACAGCACGCAAGTGGATGGACGAGGTGAAGAAGAAGGAGCGTCCCGACGTGGTCGTGGGACTGTTTCACACGGGCATAAACGACAGAAGCAAAACCAACGGTCTGCTCAACGACGCCACGCGCGAGATTGCTCGCCAGGTGCCGGGCTTCGACGTAATCTTCTACGGCCACGACCACTCTATCCACTATGAGGAGGTGACAAGCGCCGACGGCTCAAAGACCATCATCGTGAACCCTGCCAACAACGCCATGAAGGTGACTGACGCGGAGCTGGAGGTGAGCAAGAAGGGACGGAGCAAGGAGCTGAAGGTCAACATCGTGGACATGGGCAAGCGCTCTGTCGACGAGAGATACATGAAGACTTTTGAGAAAGAGATAGAAGAGGTCAAGAGATATGTAGGCACGGAGGTTGGCTCGTTCACTGCGCCGATGACCTCGCGCGACTGCTATTTCGGCCCGAGCGCCCTCGTCGATTTTGTGCACGATGTCATGCTGAGCACAAGCGGTGCAGAGGTGTCGTTTGCCAGTCCGTTGTCGTTTGACGTCACGGTGAAAAGCGGCCCTGCAACACTGGCCGACATGTATAAGCTCTACAGCTACGAGAACGACCTGTGCGTCATGACGCTCACGGGCAAGGAGATACGCCAGTATCTTGAGAAGAGCTACGACGGATGGGCAGCGACCATGACCTCGCCCGACGACCACCTTATATGCATGAACAAGCGCGATGAGTCGCACGACAAGTTCTTCAGTCTGACAAAGCCGTTCTACAACTTCGACACAGCGGCAGGCATCGTCTACGATGTTGACGTGACGAAGCCTCATGGCGGGCGCGTCGTGATAAAGAGCATGGCCGACGGCACGCCGTTTGACGAGAGCCGCACATACCGCGTGGCTGTGAACAGCTACCGCGCTGCTGGCGGCGGCGGTCTGCTGACCAAGGGAGCAGGAATAGAGAAGGCGCAGCTTGAGAGCCGCGTCGTGTGGAGAGGCGACCACACCTTGCGCGATTACATTATCGAATATGTGCGCAAGCATTCGCCCATCACCCCACAGGCCCACGGCAACTGGCAGTTTGTGCCTGCCGAGTGGACCGTCCCTGCCGCCAAACGCGACTATGAGACGATGTGGGGAAACAAATAAAAAACAGAAAAAAGAATAAGTAGGTGTTCAAAATTAATCGCATATATGAATCTAATAAAAAAGGTTATGCTTTCAAATGCCTCTACGCCCTCTTTTGGTCCGTATGCCCAGCTCTCATCGGTCGTGTAGCCCGCTACACTCCCTCTTCGGAGCTGAACATACAGACCAAAATAGAGCATAGAATCATTTAAATTAATTTTGAACACCTACTTAGATAATAAAACAGAATATTTACATCGCGCTTCGCGCTCGTTGTTTTTTGAACATTAATTATCATTAATTGAACATTAATGAACATCAATATTCCGCGCTACACGCATATTAATGACAATTAATGGATCATTAATGGACATTAATGTTCAAAAACCAACGAGCGCGAAGCGCGATGTTATTTATTATCCTTCATGAAAAAAATTTTTCAAGAGACATCAAGAAGGAGATGAGACAACAAAAAGAGAAAACGTCACGAGCGTCAGCTCTTGCGATAGTCTTTCGGCGACACGCCCACCCTGTCCTTGAAATATTTTCCGAGGAACGACTGGCTGGAGAAATGCAGAGCCTGAGCAATCTCCTTAATGCTGTAGGTAGAGTTTTTAAGCAGCAGCTTGATCTCCAGCGTCACATAATCGTCGATCCAGTCGGTCGGTGTGCGGTGGCTCACCTGCTTCACCACGCCGTAGAGATACTTGGGCGTGATGTTGAGCTGCTCGCCATACCACGACATCTTGCGCTGCTCGCGGAAGTTGTCCTCTACCAGCTTCATAAACTCGGCGAAGATGCGCTCCGCACTTGTGGTGGCGCCCTTGCCCGCTTCCTGGCTGCGGTAGAGAGCGTTGCTGAGGTCATAGATCATCGACGCGATGAGCGACTGCACCGTCTCCCTTCTGAAGTGGTGCTGCGTGTTCTCAATCTTGCGCTTGATCATCGACACATAAGTTTTTATGCGCTCCGTCTCCTCCGGCAACAGGGTGTAGACAGGGTGGAAACGCGCAAAGATGAAGAGCGACGACATCTCGTGGATGTTCTTGATGATCTCGTGAAAGAAATCGTACTTGAGCACCAGACCCAGTCCGCGGCAATCAGGACTGAGCCATGCCTTTCCCGTTTTCTGGTTGTGCGATATGATAATGATGTCGTTAGGATGAACCACATGCTCCACCGCATCAACGGTGTAGCGGGCCTCGCCCTCCAGGCACACACCAAGGAGCAGACACTCCATGCGGGCTGTCTCTTGTGAAAGGGGCAGACGACGGAAGTCGTCAACCATCAAGATGTCGTCATCAATGTGTGGGCCGTCAAAGACCTTAAGCAGGTCGTTGACAGTAATGTCTCTCATTATCATATCGCACGATTTTTTAATATTTATAAATTATTGAACTTTTACATTGGCAAAAAACACTTTACAAAAGATAACCTCGTCAAGCATTTTTGACCACATTATAAAAAAACAATAAAAATATTTTTTGCGCGATGCGCTTTTTTAAAACATTAATTATCATCAATTGAACATTAATGAACATCAATTTTTCGCGCATAGCGCGCATTAATGACAATTAATGGGTCATTAATGACAATAACTCCGCGAAGCGCCTGAGCACCTACGGAGCGCAAGAATGTTTTAAAACCACAAGCGCGAAGCGCGAAGTAAAACCTAAAAATTTGCGTAACCTCACCTCTTTCACTCCTTATAGAGCAGATAAGGCTTGCGCTGCTTCTTAAACTTCTCTACGTCGGGCATCCAGCGGGCTCTGATCTCGTCGGCGCTCTTGCCCTCCTCAATCATGGTGCGTACCCAGTCGACACCGATGAGCTTCTCGAAGAACGATGTGAAGAACTTGTCGCCGGTGTTTACCGCGCGGTAAGCCTCGATAAGATATGTGAGGTCGAGCTTCTTGTCAATGATTTCATCATCGCTCATCTGCGAGAGGTCACGTCCGTAGCAGGTGTGGCCGAGCTGCGGCGGGTTCTTTGCGCCCTCGCGGCTCTCGGGTGTGAACGAGTAGGCATAGCCCTTCATGTCGGGATGTCCAAACTGCTGGAACGGCTTGTCGGTGCCGCGACCCAGGCTCACGTCGGTAGCCTCGAAATAGCAGAGCGAGGGATAGAGGTAGATCGACGTCATGTTAGGCAGGTTGGGCGACGGGATGACGGGCAGACGGTAACGTGTCTGGTGATTGTAGTTGAGACATTTCACCACCTTGAGGTCACACTTGCGACCTTCCTTCAGCCATCCCTCGCCGTTGATCATGAGCGCCAGCTCACCGAGCGTCATGCCGTGAACCACGGGTATGGGCAGCGAGCCCACGCCACTCTTGTATTTCATGTCGAGCAGCGGGCCGTCCACATACATGCCGTTGGGGTTGGGACGGTCGAGCACGATCATCTTCTTGCCATACTCGGCGCAGCGGTCCATCAGTCGCTCCATCGTTACATAATAGGTGTAGAAGCGCAGGCCCACGTCCTGAATGTCGCTCACGAGCACGTCAAACTTCTGCATCTCGGCATCGTCGGGTGCTCCACCCTTCACGCCGTAGAGCGAGTAGATGTTGACACCTGTCTTCTCGTCCACAGAGCTGCTCACCTTTTCGCCGGCATCGGCCTTGCCACGGAATCCGTGCTCGGGTGAGAAAATTGTCACCACGTTAACCTTGTTCTCAAGCAGCACATCGAGCACATGCTTGTTGCCCACCACACCCGTCTGGTTTGAGAACAGCGCCACGCGCTTGCCCTTGAGCAGCTTCAGATACTCTGATGTGCGCTCCGCTCCCGTGACCACGGCCTTCTGTGCCTTTGCAGGTGTTGAGAGGACATAAGTGGCCGATGTTGTGGCATCGGTTTCGTTGGCTTTCTGTGCCGCTTGTGCGGGTGTTGCATGCAGTGAGGCCACCACTGCCGTGATAAGGCCGAGAATGATTTTGAACATACTCTGATTTTTGTTTTTTGTTTAGGCGGTATTCTTTTCAACACACCTTGAGAATAAATAAATAATAGGTTTATAACGTTTGAGTTTTACAGGGTGTGGTCCATGCCGTCAGCTTAGAAGAAGCCTCCACACGGTCCCTTTAAGACTGCAAATATAACCTTAATTCCGCAACACTATTACAAATATAACTTTTTAAGTACCTGAGCAACAAA
>ENA-OPMP01000040-OPMP01000040.1-human-gut-metagenome-genome-assembly--contig:-NODE-40-length-60122-cov-17.316463_pt1 | contig 60122 bp, 51 predicted proteins | sample MGYA00241527_ERZ501751 | MGnify/ENA primary metagenome ERZ501751 (study PRJEB25962, sample SAMEA2042647) | human gut metagenome | biome: human gut; feature: human-associated habitat; material: faeces... | reverse complement strand
ATGATCTTCGGTTAACATGCCTGGTGGGCTATCCACGGACTTCCGCACCTGAGCCGTTATTGTCTGATGTTTGATTTGACATTCACTCTACTATTGTAAGTGTTCACAAATAAAATTCAAAGGGCTAATATCTGATGATGTATCTATATTTTTTGACAAATATTCTTTTGTCGATGGAGTTAATGGTACATCAGTTTCTCGGAAGACTTCAAAACCTTTTAACTGTTGCTGATATTTTTGAAGTTTAGCATTCTTATTTGTCAATATAAAAACAATTGCACTCGCTACAGTATCAGCAATTTGTATCCCCAAATAATCAGTAGAACTTGCTAACAGAATCTTACCTATAGGTAATGGATACACATGTTTTCTATCATCATAACCCACTTCTGTTTCTTTAACAGGCATGTCTCTTAACTTTTCAATCAAGTCTTTTTGAAAAGCTATAGGTTTAGAATTATCAAATATTATATCATCTTTAGCTTTTGTGTCAGAATACCATTTTCCAACCAATGCAACAAATAAGGACAACGTATTATCCAAATAAAAAGGATTATCATTTACCAACGCATCTTGAACCGTTTCGTTTGTTGAAATAATCATAAACAACAACTCTTTAAAGCTATCGGTCGTTGCCGAATCATTAATCAATAAATCTACAGATTGATAAAACTTCACAATTGCATCTTGGCTGTGTTTACGTAACATTTCCACAAAAGCTTTCTCAAAATTGGATACTAACTCTTGATTTTTATGGTGAAGAGAAAAAGCATAAAGGATATTTGCTAATTTATTGTTATTTCGATTTTTATATAAATCTATACCATTGCTATAAAGGTATGTCTCAATAATCGTATCGACAATTTGAGCATAGATACAGAATCTTTTTAGTGCAACACCTGTTTTTATATGTTTTTTATCTAGAAGTGGATGAGAAAACAACTTGTCCAGCAAGTTTCTTCCTTCCCAATTAGTATGCATCTTTTTAAAATGCATTTCCGTTGCATAGGCATCCAAGCCTATATCATTTCGTATAGTAGCAAGTTCTTCTTCCGTAAAGCGAACCGATGCCAATGCAAAATATGGTTGAGACACATTCGTTAAGTCTGCACCTGTATAACCTGCTTCATCAAAAAAAATATTATTCATAAGTCCCAAATATACTATTTCCCAAACTCCTTGATTCTCTGCTCCTCTTTTAGCTCGCAAACCAAAAGTTGTCCGTGCTTCTCTGCTATGATGTAGCCATCCAAGCCCTGAGCTACGACCTTGGTCTACTCGTCAGCGTGGACCACACAGTTCTTGCAATCATAGAGGCGGATGTCTTTGCCTATTTTTGCATTGCCATCTTCGTCCTGCGGGAGTAGGGTACGGAGGCTGCCCCAGCTGCCTAAGTCACTCCAGCCAAACTCGGCTGGCAAGGTATAGATTTCCTTAGACTTCTCCATCACGGCATAGTCAATGCTAAACAAGAACAACGTATTATCAATATAAATCCACGTTGATATCGAACGGACTATCAAAGTCCTTCAGCATCGCATGCTTCGTATCTTTCTCTGAGAGATTGACATGCTCGGTTGGTATCTTCCAATCAATTCCAAGGCTATCATCAAGGATAGAGATGCCTCCATCGGCTTCTGGATGATAGAAGTTATCACACTTATACTGGAAGACAGCTGTTTCTGAGAGAACGGCGAAACCATGAGCAAAGCCCTTTGGAATGAAGAACTGGCGATGATTATCTTCTGTCAGTTCTACAGCCACATGCTTGCCGTAAGTAGGGGAGCCTTTACGAATATCAACTGCAACATCAAGAACTCTACCCTTTACGCAACGCACCAACTTACTCTGAGTATAAGGTGGACGCTGGAAGTGCAAGCCACGCATTACGCCGTAACTACTCATAGACTCGTTGTCTTGGCAGAAGTGAACACTGTGTCCCAGGATTGGGGCAACCTTTTCTTCAAACTCTCGCTCGCTGAAGCTCTCGAAGAAGTAGCCACGAGCATCACGGAAGAGGCGTGGCTCTATAATTAGCACGCCTTCAATATTTGTTTTGATTATATTCATTATTTTATTTATATGTGAGAAATACCTATTTTGTCAAAGAATGCAGCATTCCTTTCTTTTGCAGAATTAAGCAATTGGTCAAAAGAGATTACTTCAAAATAAATCTTCAGTTCTGTTTTGTAACCAAAGTAACCTAAGCTATCATATGTCTTCCTAAAATCATGCTTCTTGCAAACAGATTGCATACTTGGTGTGAGATCGCATATAACATAACAATAGGCAGGAATTTCTTCCGAGACATTTATTGGCCGTCCACTCTTGGTGGTAGTTTTTCCTTCTCTTATTTTCTCAACGTAATCAATACATTGATCTATTGGATTCTTTGTTCTATCTTCTGATTCCATGTTGTCACGCATCGGTCTTTTGAATTCTACTATTCTTAGCGTAGCAAAAGGCGGTGTGTCTTTTTCTGAAACAAACATAGGATTATTAAAAATGTTATCAACAAGAATATCTGGTCTTCGATTAGATTCACAATCCGTAACTTCCATAGACTTGAATGTTTTGTCTGACGCCAAATAGTGATGAAATACCAAACGCTCATCAATAATCCAAAGATTGTTATTTTGGAACTTGACGTCATCACTTGTTGTTCGCATTGGCATGATTATTTCATGCACTCTGTCTTCTTTGCAATAGTTTCCATTGTCATCTTTTTGTAATGCAGACTCTAATAACTCTAAGATATACTTACGGTGTAAAACATATCGTGCAAGATCTGTTTGTTTTAATTGTTGAGCACTATAAAAATACTTGTCAACTCTTTTTCTGTAATCTTCTTCTGATTCTCCTGTTCTGACCTTTAATATATCATGTCCTTCTTCTATAAGTTGATGTTCTTTCTCTACAAGCTTGTTGTGCAGATATAAATCGATAGATTTTTCTGTTGAGGTTGGATTTACGACTTTCTCTTCATCAGAAAAACCAGCAAAAAGTGGCTTGTAATATGGAGCCTTTGCATCTATATACTGTGATAACCTTTCTTTACCTGCCAATATGTTTTCACCAAGATATGGAGATAAGAATTCTTTTACCTTATCCATGACATGGTTCCTAATATCATCAAAGTAAATCTGTTCTAATCCATCAATTTGTGCATCTTGTTCGAGTTTGTCAGGTATAAGGAAGGCATATCTGTCGGGGGCTACATGCTCATCAAAATATGAAGATGTAACAAAGCATTTGTAATAAAATGAACCATTTTGTGTTTCTATTGCAGAATCGTATAATCCTACAACTTCTTTTATCTTTTCGTTTTTGACTATTCGGTTGCCAGCGCAATAAGAAATCAGATTGTTGCTTTCTGATTTTTGCAATCTAACATGAAGAATATCAAACGTCTCTCCTGCAATTTGAAATGAAACATGGTTGTTGTCGTTGTCGTACAAATAGTTATCATATATTTTTGAAAGATTAGTAACATTACATCCATCAATAATTTTAATATCGGGACATGAACCTTCACGGAGAAAGAACCACAAGCAATGCTCAAACAATGATTTTGCTATAGTTTCCTGTCCATACTTACTAATTGCCTTTTTGTAGGCATTCATGGGACTTTTGAGAGTAACCTTTGTACCAATACACTTTTCTTCAATGCTTGTTTCTGGCAAATCTGTAATACCATCTGGCGTAAATGCAAAATGCCTTTTTTTTGTAGTTCCATCAACTGATTTGTAGAAACTCTCGATTTCAACACTTGCAAAACACTTTAGCCAAAGTAATCTACCTATACCCTTACAACCTCTGTTTGCACGGTACATTGAGTCCAACTCGCAAAAAGAATTGTAATTGTTGTCGTCAAATCCTATACCGTTATCTTCTATCGTTATAGTAGATAGTTCTGCTTTTTCTCCGAACAGGTCACTATCTGAAGAACGATTCAATGTAACTCGTATTTTTCCTCAGTTGAAGCAAATGAATCAGCAGAAGCTATTCGGTCATCTATTGCGTAGATAGAATTAACGACTGCTTCAAAAAGAGGAAATAAACATTTGGAGACAGGTAAATCAGTATTCCTTAGTCGTCCCCTAAGATTTGACTCCAAATTCCGTACCATGATTATTTCTTGTTAAGAATATTGTTTGTATTTCAGAAAGTTGTATCATATCACCTCGCTCACGCTCACCTCCTCCATAATCTTGCGCCACAAGTTCTTGGTCATGACAATGGTGGGTGATATAATGAAACTATAATATTGCTTTTTAGAACAGATATTCGTAATGCGACAATATCTCCTGATAATCATTCTCGTATCTGGTCTTGTCGTTAGGACTGATATGAGAACTTTTAATAATCTGTTCCATTTCTTGGAGTACCTTGCCTCCTTCACACATGATGGGGTCAAGGTGCTCCTTGAACTGTTCTACAAAGGGCGCATAGTAGTAGTTTATCTCCTCGATGATAAAGGAAAAGATGTTCCATGTATCATTGATATTGATACGGTTATGCGCCAACTCGTCCAAGGCGTATTTTCTCAGATAGTCGATGTTTTCGGCTTGCAACGCCACTTCCTTGTCGTCTTTCACAGGATGGAAATAGCGGTCTATCAGCACTTGTCGCTCTTGCAGGTTGCGCTGATAAAAGATATTCTCATGGGTGATTGAGGTTTTGCTTTGCTCCACTTCCTCAAAGTGCTCGGCATGAACACCGCTGATTGCTACACTCATTCCGCCGATGTCCATCACCAGGCGGCGATCTCGGTCAATACGAATGATGTAGCCTTCCAATCCAGCCATCTCACCTGTGGTGATACGGAGGAGAATGCGGTTGCGAGCATAATAATGATAAGGGTGGAGAAGGAAACGGATGCGCTCAGGAGAGGTTTCCGTGACACGCATGAATGGTTGCATCTGTGAGTCGGGTATCTCTGCTACCTTGCCTGTGCTACAATTCTTACACAGACGGGCGTGAGAGAAGTGCTTATTGAGATAGGCTTGTATTTCTTCGGGAAAACCTTGGAAGAAGACAAGTCCGCTGACGGTCGGAACTTCTTGATGTTGAACCTTTTGCTTGCCCAATTTCTTGAAATAACGCACAGTCTTATGCACAAAAAAGGTTATCTTGTCCGTCTCCAACTGTTCCTCCATCTTCTTCACTTTGCTGTTGTGAACAAAGACGTAAGACCATGTTGTTCCGTTCGATTGACGACACTTCTTTATCGCAGAACCAGTCTTTGCGTCTGGCTCTGTAACGTGGTTGCCCTTTGGAGAAACAAGTTTCTCGTCGGCTGTAGAAAAAGAACTTGTACCATCCGGTTTCATAAATTCTGCTCTACTTTATGTCCTCAGCTACAACCATACATGATGGTTGTGGAGATATAGTCAATTTATTATTGCTGTGCATAATCTTAATCGTATTTATGAGTATCAGACATTACTGCCTTTGCACATGTATCATTATTTTACATTCATTACACTCTCTTCTTATAAGAGAGCAAACTCGCTACAAAAATACGAAAATTAGTTGGATTACATGTCAGATTTTATTATTTTCTGTATGTCATTCTAAAAAAATCACACAAATGTTTAGCAAATCTGCCTTGGACGATTCCTCCAAGTGGCAGATTTGCACTTGTTTCGGCTGTTTTTGCGCTTTTATAAGAAGAAAGCGTGAAATTTGCTAAACATTTTACCCCACCATTTCGGGATGGTGTAAATGCGACTATTTATTTACAAATCTTTCAAGATCTTTTGATAAAATCCTCACGCTCAGCAATCTGAAAACTAATTTTCATTGCACTCGCTTAATCGGATTTTTCTTATGATTCGCTCGTTAGCTTCGTTGATGGTTGCCACGTCTAACGACTGTAAGTAAATCTGTGTGGTCTTGTAGGAGTTGTGACCCATTCCCTCGCTGATAGTGGCTATCGGAATGTTCATGTGCAGGGCGATACTTGCCCATGTGTGACGTGCCACATAGGTAGTAAGCGGTATCTTCAAGCCTATCCTCTCACCGATTTTCTTCAGGTTGTAGTTGGTATTGTGTTCCACCTTACGATATGCGGTATAAAGCGAAGGCTCTTTGCCTGTCAAGATAGGCAGCAGATAAAGAGAGTCTTTAGTTTGCTCGGCGTATTTGTCTATGATCATTTGCATCGGCTTAATCCACTCGATATTGAGATTTTGGTGAGTTTTGCGACGGTTGTAGCTTATCATTCCACATTTCAAGTCGCTTTTCTTCAGGAATGCCATATCCACAAAAGCCATACCTCGCAGATAGAAACTGAGCAAGAACAGGTCTCGTGCCTTGTCAAGAGATGAACAGCGAGGCAATTCCAATTTTTCAATCTTGCGAATATCCTTGACGGAAATGGCTCGCTTGGCAGTTCTCACATTGGCGGTCTGTATGTGAGAAAAGATGTCGTTGAACGGAGCTTGCCCTGCTTCCACTGCCTTGTTATAGAGAGTGCGGAGGGTGCGCAGATAGAACGCTACGGTGTTTTGACCTACGCCTCTATTCCAAAGCCATGCTTGATACATTTCCATCATGTCGCTTGTCATCTGGATGAAGGCAAGGTCTTCGTGGCCACGAAACTCCATGAAGCGATTGGCGGCACTGACATAGTTGTTTTTGGTGCCTATGCACAACATCTGCTCTTTCTTAGCTATCTGCTGTCGGAAGAATGTAAATACGCTCTGACTTGGCGGCAGTTGCTGGATTTCCTTGGCAAGGTCATCTATGGAATAAGGGATGCCCACCATCTCCTTGTCATGGATGATGCGCTGCATCTGCTTCATCTCCCAATCTATCTTTGACTGGATAAGTTGCAGATGTGCCTGACGATTATTGCGATCACTAATGATGATAGCCGATTTCTTGTCGTTCCACTCATCAGGAAAGACATGATAGTCGGTACTGATCCAACGCAGGTTGCGCTGATGGATGAGGTGATAATACAATGTACCTTCCTTTCCCTCTACCGTGGAGGCACGAAACTTTACTTTTACTGTTGCCATAATGCTTTACTTTTAATGATGAATAATGTTTTTTCGGTTTACATCTTATTATATAAGCAGTAAAAGTTCTGTTTGTCTCCGTCTTCTGATGGATGGGATATGCTTGCCTCTCCATCTGCAAAAGTCAAGGTAATCTTTTTCTATGTCCTGCAATCCTCGCTCAATCTTTTGCAGGAGGCGGCTCTTGGGAAATCTTTTATTCCCTAATATCTTGTAGGGGCCGACATTATAGGCAAGTACGGCAAGGAGTAATGAGTCCTTGCCATACTTACGAAACATGGCACATAACTTGGTGAGATCTGAGCGCAACAGGGAGTCGGCTTGCAGATAAGTGAGATTCTTCTTGAACTTTTCATGTGGCAATATCCGATGTCCCCATCCGATATAGGGAAAGTTGCGCTTGATGTCGTGCCATCCCTCATAATACTTGATGCAACGGACTGCTCGCTCAAAGGGTGGCAAAGCGAAAATACCCAAGTCGGTTTGGCTTGGGCTATCGTTTGTGGGTGTTTTGTTCTGTGCCACGATACTTTGACACAGGAACAAGAGCGTCAGGGTAATATATGTTCTTATCTTTTTCGTCATGGATGTTGTTTTTGTTTGGGAGATGTCATTGTATTGTCACTTGGCATTCTTCTTGTTGAATATCTCTACTATCATGGCTTTCACGTCCTCACCAACTTGCACGAAGTTCTTATAGAGGATGCGCTCACGTTCATCACGGCTCTTGAAGGTGTAGAACTTGGGTAGTGGCACATACTCGCTTTCCTCCTTTTTGATGTCTGCCATATTGAAGTCGGTCTTGCAATAGAACTTACTGGTCTTGAACTCGTCGCTCTCCTGTATGTTCATACTGCCATTCATACCTGTCTTGGTTGCAACAAAGTCTCTTGCGGTCTGTCCGCAGATCCAACCTGTTGGCATATCCGAAATCTTGGAGGCAGGAACAAGACTGTCCATATTCTCATTCAGGTTGATGCTCGTTTTGTCTCTGTCGATGGTCACGCCTTTCTTCAGCTGCACCACCTTTCCAAAGATGTCGGAGGATAGCCATTCCAGTGTTTCCTTGCTTCGTGCCGAACCGCTCACCACATTGCCTACGGTGGTGATAATCTTCTGCATACCTACCTTGCCATAGTCGGCTTCCAACTGCGGCAACTCCTGAAAGCCCAAGGCTACGCTCACCTTGTTGCTTCGGGCTGTACCTATCAGTCGGTCTATCTTATGGAAGTAGAGGGTTGGTAACTCGTCCACGATGATGCTCACAGGGATGTTCTTGCCTTGCCCTGTGTTCACTCGTGTCACCAGTCGGTTGAGGATGAGGGCATTCAATGCTCCGATGATGCTCTCCATCTCTGGGTCATTGGCTATCAGCAGATAACTCGGATTCTTCGGGTCACTGACCTTCAGGTCGAAGTCATCACCGTCCTTGTGGAATATCCAATAGCTTTCCTTGGTGGCAAGGCGTGAGGTATAGACACGCAGTGTACCTATCATACCCTCCAACTGCTCCATCGCCTTGTTCTTCAAGGCGGTCTGGAACGGTCCCAATAAGGGTGCTACCTCATTGTCGGTCTCCAGCACATTGAAGATGGTCTGGTAACTCTCGTTCAGGAAACTCAGAATATGGGGCATATCGCTGTACTTGCCCAACCAATAGGCTGGCTCCACTTCTTCTCCTGCATGGTTAAACACCTTTCCGGTCGGCTTCATCTGCATGGTCTTCGGGTCAAGTACTTTCTCCGCTATCAGCATCTTGCCGTCCTTGTCGTATGGTTCCTTGCCATAGTTGATGAAGAAGTAGATACAGGCGGCGAGGAAGTTGACGGCTGAGGTCTGGAAGAACTGGTCGCTGCCGCCTCCGCCTTCTTTCTTGCCTTTTTGCAGTGATTCTAGCAGTGTTTCTGCGGTCTCACTCGCTGCTGCCAAGTTATTGATATACTTCTGTTGTATCGGATTCACTCGCTTGGAGTATTCCACATCCACAAAGTTGATGATGTTGAACTTGCAGCCTTCTGGCAGTTTTCCCAACTGTTGATTCTTCTTGTAGTGGTAGTACAACTTGGTTGCCAAGGTCGGGAACTTGTAGTCGTAAACGACCATGGCAAAGCCTTTTGCACTATGCTGTCGAATGAACGGCTCGATGATGGAGAATGTCTTACCGCTACCCGGTGTACCCACTACCCAAGTGCCACGGAATGGGTTCACGATGTTCACCCATCCCTTGCGGAACTTGCCCTTATAGTAGTAGCGCATGGGTATATTCACGCTGTATTTGTTGTATTCCTCCTTTTGGCACTGCTCAAAACTCTCGTTTTCAAAATTGAAACGGTCTTTCATCAGTCCTTCCTTCAAGAACTTCGAGATGTTGTCCAAGGCCACATGCACCAGCACCGTTCCGATGATGGTTGCCACCATATAGAGAATGGTGTTCAATCTTAGGGCATAGAGACGAGTGTCCATTGCATAGCCGAAGATCCACACGGACAACACCAACAGCAGCACGCCACTCACCAAGGGGTACAGCACCTGCCTTCGGGCATCAAATTCCAAGTGTTTCTTGTTTCTCGTGCCTACACAGGTGATGCACACCAACAGGAATGTCACCACCTTGCTATACACCAAGTTGCCGTCATGGTAAATAAACCACTGCTTGATGCGGTCGTGCAGGTCACACACCACACCGCCAAAGCCGTCTATCGCCCTTGGGTCTATGGCATACTCAAAGAACTCCATCAACACGGATATGTAGATGACCGCCCTGAATATCTTGTAAAATCCTTGTAGCTCCTTGCTTTCTTCCATTGGATATGATTGCTATTTTAGAAAAATCGGATTGAATGAGTCGGCTGACAACACATCACTATAGTTCACTTTCAATGAGATGGTGCGACCGCTGATTTGGTTCTCCGTCATTTCGATGGTTAATTGCTTGTCATTCGGGAATGTCATTTTCCGAATGACTATCACATTGCGGTAGCCATAGCGGAAACGCTTGGTCTGCTCCAACGTGAAGACTGGATGCAACTCTACCATCTGTGAGTTGGTTGCCTTGGCGGTCTTTTTATCCGTCAGCTTCAATCGTATTTGGTCTATATCAAATGGCACGTCTGTCTTGTTTTCCACCGAGAAGTCCAAGAAGAAATAGTCGCCCGACGAATAGATGTTGTTCAGTCGCATCACCATTTTATGGGCTTTGGTCTTCACATTGTTCACATGGGCTTCCGAACTCCAAATCTGACGAGCATATCGAGCCATATCCGTAGAGGACAATGTGACCGCAGGATTGTTATAGGCATTCTTTTCTATCTGTTGTATCTCCTTATCCGTCACTGCCTCTTGCAATCTTGTTGTATAGAGCAGCACATACTGGGTACGGTAGCGTTCTGTCACAATGGTCACGATGGCAAGCACTTCACCATCTTCATGCAGTCCCTCCTTGGGCTTCAGTCGCACGGTATTGTTGATGGGTTGGTCTCCTGCTATCTTGTCGGTGGATATATCCACAAAGCGGATGGGTTCGCTTGCCGTAATGACGGTAGTCACTTGTTCGTTCACGGTCAGCTGCTCCATCTCCTGGTAGGTGCAGGGCTGATAGCTCTCTGCACTGGCCTGTTGTGCCATCATTGGAGTGGCACTTATTGCACACATTATCAGTGCGCCAATGGTCTTCTTGATATTCATATGGGTGTAATGTTTACTTTGTAGTGTTTAACGTTTACTTGCTCTTGGTATCTTTGCTGTTTATCAGATACACAAAGGTGCCATATTTCAGTTTCACTTTATTCTTCTTGATAGCCTTGCCTATGGCATTGCTTGTTTTCTGATAGGCATTCTGCATGGTCTGCATGCCCCATTGTGAAAAACTGCTGCCAGTATTGGTGGTATTCATATCCACATTCCCGGTCACGGCTCCGCTTGCCACATCCTTGGTGGTCTCTCTAAACTGGCTGCTTGGCACATACAAGCCTTCCATGCCGTCTGTGTCATAGAGTGACAGGTTGATTTTCACTATCTCGTCATCCACCAGCACACTTTTTACCGTGCCTTTCACTCGTTGCGAACTGAAACCGCTCATGGTGGCATACAGGTATGCGCCTTTCTTCACTATCATATCACCGATTTCCACATCATCTAACAGTCTCAAACGTACACGGCTTCCATCCACGGCTTTCACATTCTCGTCAATGATAGCCTTGATGAGTGTAGGCTCTTTCTCATTCACTGCCAATGTGTTGAAATAGTCTGAGGAGGTCTTCACCTTTTTCACCACCTCGCTTGGCTTGTCATTCTCGTCTGCTTCCTTTCGGGCATTCTCATTCACCTTGATTTTGCCCTCAATGTTGATACCGCCCTTGGCTGTAGCTGTTGTTTCATCGGATGCTGTTGCTGAAGACGATGAGTTCTGTTGCGTGGCTTGCTGTCCCTTCAGCCTTGCTTCGGCAAGTGCCTTGTTCAGCTCTGCCAACGCCTCGTTCTCTCTTTGCCGCTCATGGGCTTCTTGCGCTTCTCTCGTCTTCTCCAGTTCAGCTTGCCTCTTGGCTTCGGCATCCAACTGTTGCAGTTCTGCATCCGAATACTTGCTTTGGTATTCTTCTTTTTCTTGCTCATTGTCTCGGTCTATATTCTCCACGGCACTATGGTCTTCTATCTTGCCGTAGGCGTTCAACATGTTCTCATACTTGCCTCCAATACCGTCACCGCCCTTGATATGAGCTTGTGGAAGGTTCGGATTCAGATATTCCGTGGTCTGCATATTGGCATCCTTCTTCTCCGCCACCTTGGTATCAAAGAGGTCGAAGATAAAGTAGGAGGCACCAAGCAGTGGAAGATAGACAATCGCAGGTAGCATGTACTTGGGTTGTCTGAAATTGATTCTTTCTGTCAGCTTCATCGTTATTTGTCTTTATGAGGATGGCGTGCATCCTCATTGGTCCTTACTATGTTCTTTGCATTCCCCATATTCTGATGGCGAGCCTTTATCAGCGAGTCCTGCCGTTCCGTGGCGGTGCATTGCTCTCCCTGATAGTGATAAGCTCTTGCCATGCGATAGATGTTGAAACTGAAACTCACACCTACAAAACCGAACACGATGACCAGGAACAGTGTCTTATGCAAGTCGGCAAACCTCTGTACCTTGGCTGCGGCCTTGTCGATTCTGCACATCCTGGCAAACTTTCTTCCAGCTCTCACGTCTCGCTCATAGCGTTCCTTGTATTTTGGGTCGTCCTTGTCGGGCATCTTCTCCCCAATGAGCATCTGCTTAAATCCTTTTGTGTTCATCGTTATTTCTTTTTTACCTTTTTACTTCTTTACCCTTTTACCTTCAATAGTTGCTTTTCGTCTTCTGGTCAATATCCTTGTTGAGCAAGGTTCGCCAGTTCACTATCAGCAATCCATGTGGGTTGTTGTCAGTCCTCGGAACTCGTTTTAGTTGTCCTGCCGTCACCAGTTCACGGGTCAGCACATTGGTTCTACGCTCGATGCGCTGTCTGCCGTAGTAGATGAACTCCATCTTCTCCTTGTTGAACTTGATACTGTCACAGAAGATGCTGAACACGGCACTTGTTCCCATGATGTTGGAGTAGAAACCCTTTTCTTTCAGCGTATTGTACTGCGCCAGTCCTGTCTCATCCACCAGATACATGGCTTTCTCCATCGTGTATTTGATGTACTTGTCATCTGGTGCCAATGTGAAGAAATAATGATGGAACATCTCGATATGGCTCTTTGCTTCCACATCCAATGTCTCATCCATCGTCGTACGCTGCACCAAAATTGGCACGTTGCCGTCCAACACATAGATTTTGTTCTGTGCATCCACCACCATATTCTTCGCCGTCCAGATGCTGCTGATACTTATCAGCACGCACCCAACCAGAAACAGGCTACAGATGATAGTCACCAACTTCACCTTATTCTCTAAATTCTTGATTACCATTGCTATAACGTTTTTTACCTTTTTCACTCTTTTACTTTTTTACCTTTATCAGTGCATCACATGGGCAAGTGTTCCCTGTGCCGACATCTTGGCTTGCTGTGCCACACCCTCTCCGAAGTTTCTGGTAGAGAATGCGGTATCGCCCTCTGGTATCATCCATGCCGCAAGGTCCGGAACCAAGTTCAGACACTTCAACGCAACGATACTTGCTGCCATCAGATACCCTGCCGAGAAGAACGAGTTCTGCAAATATGCCGCCATCGTCTGCTCACTGGCGGTGATAGCCGTCAGGTTCTCCACCTGTATGCAGAGCACGATGTCGAAGAGCAATAGCACGTAGAAGCCCACGAAGTAGAGCATGGCTCCATAGAAATGCACCGTCAGATACCTTGTCAGCCACTTCGCCCAACTGCTTTCCCATTTCGGCAGTAGCGAGAACGCCCATTGTATCGGTCCAAATATCGTCAGCATTCCCAACAGTATCTGTTGACAATAGATGGTGCTCCACCAACCGATACGGAAGACGATCAATGCTATCAGCATTACTATCTTGTCGATGTTCACTACGGCTCCTGCAGTCAGTGAGGTAAACCACAGCTTGGCTGCGTCCTTTTCCATGTTGGTCACTTCATCCACACCTGTCTGCTCCATGGTCGATTCCACCAGATTCGGGTCTGTTGTTCCCTTATGGGCAATGTCTGCCTGGGCTTGTACGTTGGTGTACATCGTGTCTCTGGTGTAGATGAGCTGCTGAACTTCCGTAAACTTGTCCTCTATCTGTGTGGCTTCCGCCTCATATAGGTCATGGGTATAACTTCCAATGGAGTTTGGTATGTAACTCAGAAAGTCCAGTACGCACCAATTGCTGCCACTGTTCGTCATGCCTGTATCGGCAGGTGGGTACCACCAACAGAGGATGATGCTTATCACCAATGGCTTGAATAGTTTCATCACATCCAGTGGCTCATGCTTCACCATCATCTTGTAGGCCATGTTCGCTGCCACCACGATAGAGAAGAGGGCTGCGAGTGCCATACACATTTGAACGACCCACCAAAAAGGCCCATTCGAGCCTGTGAAAGTAGCGTCGCACAGAAACTCGTTGGTCTGGAAAATCACGTCATCAATCTCTTCTTCCAAGATGTTGATGCCGAAGTCGGATAATATGCTGCTGTTGTCTGCCATAACTCCTTATCTATTTATTTTCAAATCATTGTCATCCTCATTCGAGCCGTTATTACTGCCAGAAGATGTGTTGTTTCTCACTGCCATTCCTGCCTCTCGCCATTTGCTGGATGCACTGCTGATGATACTTCGTTTGTTGGCGGTCTGGTAGTTGCCGTTTGCTGTCAACAATTCCTTGGTCTTGCTGGCATTCGACATCTGCACCAGTTGCTTCACAAGTGTCTCGTTCTGTTTTGCCACATCTGCATAAATCTGTAGGTACATCTTCTTACGCTTGGCATTGGGCATATAGGCATCCTTGGTGGCTTTGATGGCTGTCTCATAGACATGATAGTATTCTGTCCAGCGTTGCTTGTCACCGATGGATCCGCCTACAGGCAGGATGCGGTCGATGTTGCTCTTGAAGGCATTCATCTTGCTGTTTATCTTGCTTCCTTCCACTTTCCATGCAAGGTCAATCTTACGGTCTGCCATATTCAAAGCCTCAATCTCTGCTCTTTTGGTCAGGGCAGAGTCGATGGCTTCGGCATATTCCACTTGATTGTAAGCTCCGATTCCTGCCGTGGTACGATAACCGAGTTTGTTCTTACTCGCAGCCGATTTCTTGTAACTGCTGTGCAGTAACTGATAGTACAATTCTGGTGACAGACTACCACTACCGATTTCCATCACCGTTATCTGGTTCTTTTTCGAACTGTCATGATTGTATGTTACACCACTTTGGGCATTGCCGCTGATAGCGACTCCCAACATCAACATGATGGTTCCTATTCTTGTTTTCTTTCTATCCATGCCTATACATTATTATATATGGGATTATAAATTCTTCGTTCTCTCAATATCCGAGTTTACCTGCCACTCGCCACCGACCGAAGGCATCTTCCAGTATTTGCTGCTTGCTTTTGGTTCGGTAAACCTTTTCTTTCCAATAGCCGATGCGCACTTGGATATATCGCCACGACTCAAAGTAGCTTTTGTTCAGATGCTTCTCTATATTGTCAAGCGAGGTGTTGATGCTTTCCAACACTACAAGAAGGTCTGCCGTAGAACACGCTGCCGCTCCTGTGGCATACAGCACCAAGTCGCTCACGCTTTTGTAGAGGTATTCGCCTTCATTTGCGATATTCTCTATGGCTCGTCGGTTGATGCCTATCAGTATGGTATCGGCAAGCGAGATGCGCCTTCGTTTGATGACTTTTTTGTTGTAGTCATCCAACAGTTTCTTATAGTCCGATATTCTGTCGCTCACACCCTCGTAGGTGGAGTACACGTTCAGACTGGTTCTAAGACTCTGATATAGCACATCTATCACATCAAATGCCCTGGTGTACTTGTCAAGGTCAACGTTCAGTTCCTTGTATGCCTTGGTCTCGTCCTTACTGTAACTGTGCAATAGCTTATTGCTGTATTCCAACGTGCTTCGTGCAAGCAACAGACTCCGCTGTTTCTTGTGGTCATTGATGTAGGCTTCTACGCTGGCAACATCAAATCCCCATTGGGCGAATGTTTTAGAGGGGAGGGCGAGGAGCAAGATTGCTACCAGCAATGTTCTCACAATATCCATTCGTCGCTTCTTGCTCACTGACCCTGCAACCCTCTCCGCTGCATCAGCCTTGTATTCTCTTCTATTTCTCATTTTCATTGTCTTCATCATTAAACTCGCCGTGATAATCATCTGAATGTTTGGTGTCGGCAGCTTTCCTTAACCAACGTTTCTTGCATTTCTCCACCAGTGTCAACCGTCGTCCTTCGTCAGCATTGATATGTGGAGCGATGTCCATCAGCACGTCGATGATGTTGCGCTTGTAGTGCATCATCTTCTCCAACGATACCAAGTCTGCGTATATCTTGGTGATTCTGCTGTCCACCTCTCTGGCTATCTCTAACCTATCGCTCGACCATAGCAGATGAAAGGTATCATCGGTGTTATTGTCATCGGCAGGTGCGCTCTTAGCATATTCGGTGGTTATCTTGCACGATGGATATTCCTGTGCGATTTCCGAGATGCGCTTGTTCACTTCATCCGCCTTTTCCTGCTCGGTCTTGCTTGGGTCAAGCGTCATCACATCCACTACCGAGGTGTTGGTGTATTCCGATGTCAGCTCCCAACTGATCTGCAGGATGGCTCTGTGTATCTTGATGCCCAAGAAATATTTCGGCTTTCGGGCAATCTTCAATGTTGCCTTGAAGGTGATGATGCCGTTGATGTTGGGCATGGTGGCTTTTCGAATGTAAGTATAGCCGCTCCATGTTCCTTCCCCTTGCCAAGTCAGGTTGTAGGCACTCTTGCAGTCGTTCATAATGGCTGGTATGCGATAGTAGTCATCCGTCGCCACGTCATTGTCCTTTCCTGCCTCTGCCTTGGCTTCCTCTATTTCCCTTTGTTTCTGTTGCCATGTGGCAAGTTCTTTGTTCAGTTGTTCGATGGAAGCCTTGTTCTTGTTGTATTGGTCCCGATACTTGGCTGCATCTTCCACACTTGCATTGGCGATTTGCTTGACAAGTGACTTGTTCTCGGCTTCCAACTGACTGATTTGAGATTGCAGAGAGGCTATCTTGGCATTGGCTTCCTGCTCTTGTTTATACAAGTCCGAGAGGTCGAGGTTGTTCTCTGTCACAGATGTTGTCATGGCGCATTTCTTGCTGTGGTCATTCAGCGAACCGCCACAACTCTTGCATTTGTATTGTGTGGTGCCTTGCCCCAACTGCACACCGTCGCTGCATGTCACACTAATGGTCACGCTCTCGCATCCCTTCAGTTTGGCGGCATCGGTTGCCTGATAGTAGTTGCGTGCATCACTGCCTATATAATAGGTATAGCCTTCCTCGTTGTCATTCCATTCGCTCAACCGGGCTTGCAGTTGTGCCTTGAAGGAGTTCAAGTCCATCGAGTAGGAGTCGAAGACTGCCTCATACACTTCTTCTGTTCTGTTCCAACTCTTGTACACCTGTATCTCGTAGGCGTATGCCTTCTGTTTCTGTCCTTTCTTTTTGCTGCTGATGATGTAGCTGTTCAACCAATAGCTGATGCTATAAGTAAAGCCGTCATTCTGGTTGTTGAGCTGTTGTACCCTTGTCCTTGACCAACCTGCATGATTCTCCGAGTTTTGCAGGATAGCTTCCTTTTGGCTATTGTTGGGATAGAAGTTGGCATCCTTGGTGTTGATTCTGTACCAGTGGTCGCCTTTCAAGATGCTGTTGTCATCGGTGGGCGGTACATAGTCGCACAGTTTTTCTCGTCCTTGGTCTCGTCGGGCGATATACCATCTTTGCGTGTAGTAGTTTCCTGCCGTCTCATCCAGATAGTCCGTCATCCATGAGGTGAGGTTATAGTTGGCAAGAGAGAAAAGTCCTGCCACGTTGTCCTTGCCTCCAATCATGCCCAAGAGGGTGTTGCCTACGCTCTTGTCGAGACTTTTGAACAGCGAGGAATAGTTATCCACAATATCGATGGCTGCACCGAGCTTGCCTTGGAAGAGGTCATTGAACTGGCTGCTCTGCAACAGGGTATTCCCGATATTGTTCATTCCTACTCCTGCAAGGTTGGCTCCTGCCTTATACAGATTGTCGATGTCGGCTTTCAGATTGTCCACTGTAAAATTGCCTGGCACCTTCGACAAATCGTCCAACATCTTCTTCCAATCCACGTTGCCAATCTCTGAAAGTTTCAGTATGGCAGCTATCTCCTGGTTGATTTGTAGAAAGGCGATGTCCGAGAATGTGAGGGTGCTGTTTGTTACCACACTCTCAAACTGCATGCACAGGTTCTTTGTGTCGTCACATATCTTCATCAGATAGGTTCCCCAATACAGGGCAGTCTGCGGACTTTTCAGCATCATTCCTGCCACCGTCCATATCTTCGGCATGATTTTATTGCTCACCATGTTGTAGATACGGCGGTAATAGTAGTTCTCTGTGCTACTGTTCCAGATGCCCAACTCCGTCATTGCCTTGCGCTCCAGAAACTTGGAGGCGTAGATACCTGCACTCGCCACTTCTGCTGCATTATAGTGCTTCAAGATGTTCTGCACCTGCTCGTTATAGTACGCCTCTGCCACGGCTTCCGTTCCGTAGGCAGCAGCCATAGCAGCCACCGTCTGCTTGTCATAGTTCACGCTGTAGTACTGTGCGTCAGCCTTTGCCAACACACAGACTATCAGCATTATGATGGATAGAAGTCGTTTCATCTTTGATTACTTTTTATTTTTGTTCCCTAAATTCAGTACTTTTCCTGCCTGATTTACCTTTTGAGCAAAGGCGAGGCTCTTGCTGATACCACTTGCATCCCAATCCCTGCAATAGGCTTCGATAGCTTGTTGGTGGTTGCATTTCAACTCTCGCTTGTAGAGTTTTAATGCTTCCTTCTCCGCTCGTTCCGTGGTGTAGGTCATATAGCACTCATGAGGTTCTTCCACACCATACACATTGCTGGTCTGTCCTCGTCTGATGAACACTTCACGAAAGAAGCTGCGTCCTTCCTTATTCTCCAAACGGTTGATGGTGAATATCTTCTTGCAGTCCACATCGGTCAAACCAAGTATCGCCTTGATAGTATCGAAGCGTTCCTTGAACTTGCTCTGGTCGAGCAGCATCACCACATCCGAGTTGTTGATGATGGCTTCCTTAACTATCTCACTTCCGATGATGTCCTGTATCTCCTGTGTCACCACACCCACGCTTGCCCAGAATTTTCTGGCGGTCTTATACAGATATTTTATGTATTCCGCCATCATGGGCGAGGCGATGGCTTTCCATGCCTCCTCGATGATGAGCATCTTTCGGTTCTTTTTGATACGCATCTTCTGCAGGAAGACGTCCATGATGATGAGCGTCACCAGTGGAAAAAGCAGTGGATCATCCTTGATACTGTCGATTTCGAAGACGATGAAGGTCTCATCAAACAGACTGCTGTCCATGTTCTCATTCAGCGTCACATCATGGCTGCCTCCTTTATAGAAGTCCTTCAACAGATAGTTGTAGGATGACAGGTCTATGCCATGCAGACCGTTCTCCTCGCATATCTTCGGCAGTCGCTCAGTACTGAACTCATAGAAGCTGTTGAAACAGAGGTTGCTCACTCGCTTGGTGGTGAAATAGACATCGTAATACTCGTTGATGACTTGCTCAATCAGCCTGTCTTCGGTCTTGCTCACCGTGCCTTGACTTCCTTTCCATATCAGCATCACCAGGTTCTTCAGGAATCCCAACTTCTCGATGTTCCATTCCTCTCGCTTGATTTTGAAAGGGTTCATCGTGATAGGGTGTTCTTCGGTATAGGAAATGTATTTGCCCCCAAAGTATTCACACAGTCCCTCATACGAGTTACCAGTATCTACCAACACGATGTCGGTGTCCTGCTCATGGGCTTGGCGCACCATCGAGTTGACATAAAAGCTCTTGCCGCTTCCCGAAGGACCAAGGACAAAGAAGTTGCTGTTGTCGGTCAGCTTGTTTCGGCCCTCTTTTCCTGATATGTCGATGGCCACAGGCACTCCTTGGCGGTCGGTATAATAGACCTTGAAGGGTGTGTCCTCGCTATGCACAATCTTTTCTTTGTACATCAGGCAGGTGGCGGCATCGCCCAAGGTCAAGAATCGGTCGTAGTCGGCATTCATCCCATAGCAGTTGCCGGGGAATGAGTTGACAAACAGTTCCAACTGGTTGTAGGCTCGCTTCGAGATATGGATGCCCATCCTGCCAAAGGCATTCTCCAGATGGTTGGTACACTTCTGTATGTCCGTATCTGGCTTCACCGTCACGATCAGATTATAGTGGGTATATACCAACTGCTTGTTTTCTCTCGCTATCACCTCCTGCACTCGCTTGATGTCCTCTACGGCTATCAGATTGCTTGGGTTCGGCATGCTGGCATGGCGGTTCTTCTTTTTGTCTAGCAGGGCAAGCTCACGCTTCTGGTTCGGCACAAAGATGATTTGGTTATACACCACACTCTCCACACCTGGTATGCTGTCCACCAATGCCACCAGATCCACTGGCATGCTGGTGTTGTTCACCTCGATGTTGGTAAACGGACGGATTTGTGTCGGCAGATTAGCGCAATCCACATCCACAAGACAATATACCTTACAGCGTCTGTCACCCATACCTATCATCTCGTCATCCACCTTGAATCCTGTCATGCTCAACATCTTGTCCCGGAAGTTCATGGCAAAGAAACGGTCAACATACAGACTTGCCTCTTGTTTGTTTAAGAACTCTGATTTGATACCAGCATCCTTCAGCTGGTCTTGCACCTTTCTGATTTTCACTAAGAAATCTCGCCATTTCTTGTTGTCGAAAGACATCAGACGGCTCTTCTTGTTCTCCTGCGTAATGGTCAGATAGGTCATACTGTCCGTATATTCTCTTCCGTTGAAATAGCGGAAGTAGGATTCGGAAAGGAACTCATGTCCCTTGCCACTCTCATCCTTGAAGTGTTTTCTGGTAAAGATGTCCTGCTTGTGCAGGGCATAGCCTTCACCCAGAGTCTGTGCGATGGCAGCAAACAGATTGGTGAACTCATAATAGCTGTCTATATTGGCAGAATACTTCTGCACAGGATTCTCCATTTTCAGAATGGCAGAATATTCTCCAGTCTTGGTATAGAGCACACCGATACCGTCCGTGTCTTCCACGGAGAAGTAGATGTCCTGAAAGATTTTCTTTCGCTTGCCACCAGTACCAAAGGCATAGACCGATATGGCCATGCCAATGCAGGTTGCCACGAAAAATAAGATTACATATAGTACCATACTCGTTTATTCTTCTGTTTCTTCGGATGATTGATGATTTTCCCTCATACTGGATGATTTGTTGTCATTCTCTTGATAAGAGGTATTGTAGCTTTCTTCGCTATAAAGGGTTGATACACTATCCTTTGCAGTGGAATCCATCCTGCTTGTTTGTGTTTCCACAGTTGCAGGATGTTCTTCTGTCTCTCTCGCCCAAGCTGCTCTTGCTTTATCTGCACTCCTCATGGCATCCAATGTGGGTGTCTTGTAGGTCTTGTCCTTGCATGCGGTCAACAATATGCCAGCCAATGCCATAATGATAATGTTCTTTGCTTTCATGCTCATCACCATTCTTTCATGTCAAAGATGCAATGTTTTCTGCAGAAACGAATAATGGTAGACCCACACCCTTGGGGAGAATGAGCCTACCAGTCGTTCACTTTCTACTTGTCATCCACATCTTGGTCATGTCGATACTTTTTTTTCACATTTTTATATGCGCTTGCTGTAGGCATAAATAAACACTCCTTGGTCGTTCTTCTTGGTATGCAGTCCTTTCCGTTGTTTGAACATGATGAGACCTGCACCCGTAGTGATTGCCACAACCAACACTATCAGTCCTGCAATGATACCTATCAGACAGTAGGCGGCAATGAAGCCGATGATGGCTCCTCCTGCCGTTGCTGCTGCCCAATAGATGTACCGCCCCTGTATTCCCATGAATTCAAGGGGCTTCTGGAGTCCCTTGAACAGTGGGTAGTCGGGGTAGCGGATTTCCTGCTCTTCTCTTGCCATTCTTCACGTCGTTTCTCAATTACTGAATATGCACGGAATAACTCTCACTCGTTAGTTGGTCACACCGAAGAACAATGGCAATGCCTGTGCTGCTGCCACGAGGAAGATACATGCTCCTACAATCATCATGATCTTCTTCTTGACATCCTGCTCCTCATTGTTCATGGCGATGTCATCGCAATATGATGGCGAAATTGCGCTTCTAAATGGCTTATATACAGAGTATTAAGTATATAGGCAAAATGATGAAATATGCCAAAATTCGACTGTATGTTCCCGACATTTTAGGCTTAAAATTCGTTCGTTTTTTACGCTCCAAAACACCCTTTTTGGCGAAATTTCACTAAACACTTTTTAACAGTGAATTTACACTTTTTAAGGCAACTTTTCGCCGATTGTTCATGTTCCGTAACCTCAAAATGTTGAGTGATGGCACACTCATTTTTCTTCCCTACTTTCGTCCTTCATGGAGTAAGTTCCATGATTGAAGAAAGGGAAAGAAGAAAGATGGGATTGAAAACGTGTTCCAAGGGGTTGTTCATCGACCTTGCATGAAACATAAGCGACGCAAGTCATTGATAATAAGGATAAATCAGCGAGTAAGAGGGTTCTGTGTTCCCGATTTGAGCACACGAATCCCTTTAAAAGCCAAATTTTATCGGAAATAGCAGGTTGACTTATCATTTTTGAGCGTCTCAGATGGCAAAATGTCAGTAATCAAGCTTAAATAACAATAAAAACGGAAGAGAAAGGCCGTTATCTCATTAAAAAATTGTAACTTTGCGCCCATGCAATGTGCGCATGACAAACAATCGTGCTCGCATTCGACAAATGACCCAGAGAGCCAATAGGCAAACAATATAAGGAATCCCCTCGCGGTGTATGCAAAGGTTTGGTCGCCTGTCGAGACACTGCTTGGGGATTCTTTTCAAAGAGTATGGCACAGTTTAATGAAATAATCAAAGGTTCTGAATATGACCTTAGTTTGTTCACGGAAGAACAAATCAACAAGTTGGAAACAGCAATCCAAACAAAGGAAACAAAGTCAGGGACACAGTATTTTCTTACTTGTCAAGTTCGAAAGAAAGAAATCAAGCTCACTCCTGAGGAGGTTGTTCGTCAACTATATGTTCTTTCTTTGATAGAAGATTACGCTTATCCAGTTTCTCGCATGGTACTGGAATATGAAGTTACCTTTGGTCGTGAAAAAAAACGTGCTGACATTGTAATATTTGATAAAGTTCACACAGAGACACCATTTATCATTGTTGAACTGAAAAAGCCTAAGCTCAAAGATGGTAAGGAACAGTTAAAAAGCTATTGTAACGCAACTGGAGCACCCATCGGAGTTTGGAGCAATGGCAAAAGTATCTCCTACTATCACCGAAAAGACCCTAATTATTTTGAGGACATAAGCAATATTCCACGTGCAGACCAGAAGCTTTCAGACATTCTTTCTGAGCGTTGGACTATTGATGACCTTATCAAGAAAGATAAGCTCGTTAATGAGCGTAAATCCTTGAAAGACCTCATTCTTGAAATGGAAGATGAGGTTATGGCAAACTCTGGTTATGATGTGTTTGAGGAAATTTTTAAACTGATATTCATTAAATTGTATGATGAATATGAGGGCGGACGAAAAAAAGATCGAAATCTCGAATTCCGCAATTATGGTGATACAGAATCAGAGTTGAAAGCACGCTTGCAATCCCTTTTTGACAAGGCAAAAGATAAGTGGCCGGGGGTATTCACCGACGATGATATTATACAACTTGCCCCTTCGCACCTCTCGGTGTGCGTTTCATCCCTCCAAGATGTAAAACTCTTCAATTCAAACCTTGAAGTTGTTGACGAAGCCTTTGAATACTTAATGAGTAAAAGCCAAAAAGGTGAAAAGGGCCAATACTTTACTCCCCGCTATGTCATTGATATGTGCGTGAGGATGCTCAATCCTTCTGTAGAAGAGAAAATGATTGATACGGCAGCTGGCAGTTGCGGATTTCCCGTACATACGATATTCCATGTTTGGCAGAAAATTCTCGAATCAAAAGGATTGAAACGTAGCCATCTGTTTACACTTGAAGAGAAACCGGCTGAATGTACAGACTATGTACAGAACAATGTCTTTGCTATCGACTTTGACGAAAAGTGTGTCCGTGTTGCACGAACACTGAACCTTATTGCTGGTGATGGTCAAACAAATGTGTTGTATCTAAACACGCTTGATTATGAGCGTTGGGAACAAGACTATGTGGACGGAAAAACGGACTGGAAAGACACCTATTTTGAAGGATGGAAGAAACTAAAGAAACTAAGGGCAGAAAAGAATGAAAACCGCGACTTTAAGTTTGATATTGTTATGGCCAATCCACCATTCGCTGGTGACATTAAGGAAAGCCGTGTGATTGCCAAGTACGACCTTGGGCGTAGTGTCGGCTATGACAAAATAAAATCAGCACCGAATGGGGCAAGTGTTGTTGATGGTTTGCCAACATTCCCACAGGCATTGTCTGCAAGTGCAGAAACTATTTATCGTGTAGCAGATGGTACATACCGTAAAACGAAGATTAAACAGTCAACAACTGTAAGCCGTGACATCCTTTTCGTTGAACGTAATCTTGACTTCTTGAAGCCGGGAGGCCGTATGGCTATTGTATTGCCACAAGGTAGATTCAATAATAGTAGTGACAAGGACCTGCGAGAATATATATCCTCTCGCTGTCGTATTCTCGCCGTAGTGGGGTTGCACGGCAATGTGTTCAAGCCACATACAGGTACAAAAACGAGCGTACTATTCGTGCAAAAGTGGGATGATGAACTCTGTCCCAAATTGGACGATTATAATATCTTTTTCGCTACCATGCAAATGCCAAGCAAGGACAATAGCGGAGATAAGATTTACAGGAAACAAACCATCATACGCTATTATGAGAACCACAAAATGGTTGAATATACTGAAAATGACTTCTTGTCGAAATACGGTACTCTTTTAAATGCAACATATTATCTTCCGCTTGATATATATAAGCAATATGAAAGTCAGATTTCAGTAAATGAAGATGGGTTCATGCTTAATCTTCGTGGTGTCATCAATGGTAATGAATATGAAGAACTTACTCAAAGCGAAAAGAAGAAATATGTAAATTTGAAATCGCCTACTGTAGAGTATCGTCCATTACTTGACAGTCATGGTCACCTTATTGTACAACATGACCTTTTCAACCATGATGGCTTGACGGAGGACGGCATCGCAGAAGCTTTTGCTGAATTTGCGAAAAAGGAAGGGCTATCTTTTTTCGCGGATGCCCCTTTGACAAAGTAAAGTATAAATCTTTGTTAGAGGGGCTGGAGATTTCGATAGTAAGTTTATCTGAGGTCCTGCAATCAAGTATAATGCGTATTGAGCCAGAATTCTATAATTCTTCAAGAATGCATTATTCTAATTGCAAAAAAGGTGAAGATGTTATCGTATTCTCTCAATACGGAACATCTAAAGATTTGAATGAGGTATCTTTGGGCTATCCTGTGTTACGTCTTAATGAATTTAACTATTCTTTTATTTCAGCACCAGCTAAGTATTGTAATTTAATCGATGAGTCAACATATCAAGATTTAAGACTAAAAAAAGGCGATGTGCTTATATGCAGAACAAATGGAAATCCTAAATATGTGGGAAAGAGTGCATTAGTAGCTAAAGACTATGACTACGCCTTTGCTTCATACTTATTCCGAGTTAGACCAAATTTGTCTCTGATTTCTCCTGCAACATTAGTTGCTTACCTTAATTCAAAGTATGGAAGAGTTGAAATAGAACGCTATTCTATGGTTAGTAATCAAGCTAACTTTAGTCCAGCTAAGTTTAGGGAAATAAATATACCCATTCTTCCCAAATCTGTTAATGACAATATAGATAATCTAACCTACTCTGCATTTGAAAAACTCGAAAAATCAGAATCGTTGTTTACAACAGCAGAAAATGACCTTCTTGAAAGTTTAGGTTTGACTGATTTTGCTGTAAACCCTGAAGCTACAAATGTAAAGTCTTTCAAAGATTCATTCCTTGCATCAGGGCGTTTCGATGCTGAGTATTATCTGCCGAAGTATGAGGATTATGTAAATCTTATTCGCCAATATGGCGGTGGTGCAGACATCATTGGCAATATATGCGAGGTAAAAGACAGCAATTTCAATCCCGAAGCAAATAAAGAATATCGGTATATAGAACTCGCCAATGTTGGGAATTCAGGCAACATAACTGGCTGTAGCACTATGCCTGGAGCAGAACTCCCATCAAGGGCACGTCGCATTGTACATACAGGTGACGTGGTTGTTTCTTCGCTCGAAGGTTCTATTGACAGTTGCGCACTTATTCCACAGGAATTTGATGGTGCACTTTGTTCTACAGGCTTCTATGTGATGAAGTCAGACTATCTGAATCCCGAAACCCTTCTCACTTTGTTTAAGTCTTTGCCCGTACAACAACTTATGATTCGTGGATGTTCGGGGGCTATCATGTCTGCCATAAGCAGGACTGAATTAGATTCCATCCCATTGCCGTTAATTCAACAAGATGTGCAAGATGAGATTGCCAGACATATTCAAAAGAGTTTAGATTTTCGTCAGGAAGCCAAGAATCTGCTTGACGAAGCCAAATTAACCGTAGAGAACGCCATCTTGTTAGGGGGGGGTAAATGGTTGATATACAACAACTTACAAAATAACGCCAATACTGAATATAGAATTGCAATGATGATATTACTTGAAAACATAAATTATCCATATTGCCGCACTAACCCAAAGAGAGGTGTGACATATAAGAGTATGTCAAGTAGCTTTGCAAAAAGCGGAAGATTGGATGCTGAATACTATCAACCGAAGTACGATAGACTATCCACTTATCTAAGTGGTTTTCCATGCTCTACAATAGGAGAGTTGACTTCTATTCAGAAATCTGTAGAGCCAGGCAGCGATGCATATCAAGATAATGGAATTCCATTTGTTAGGGTGCAAGACCTTTCAAAGTTCGGTATAACAGAAACGGATGTACACCTTTCAGAAAAAGATTACGCTACAGTCATTCGTCCGAAGAAAGACACGATTCTGTTAAGTAAAGATGGAAGTGTTGGCATCGCCTACAAAGTGGAAGAGGACATGAATTGCATTACATCTGGAGCAATCCTTCACATTACCGTGAAAGATAATAATGTGTTACCTGACTATTTAGCACTTGTACTTAACTCCATCATTGTAAAGATGCAGGCAGAACGTGATGCTGGTGGTTCTATTATTCAGCATTGGAAACCATCTGAAATAGAGAATGTCGTTGTTCCTGTTCTCCCAATACAAATTCAAACAAAGTTGTCGAAGATTATACAGCAAAGTTTTGCCCTTCGCAAAGAGAGTAAACAACTTCTTCAAGATGCGAGGTCACTTGTTGAAAATGAAATCTCAAATAATCAATGCATATAGCAATAATCGCCATATCTCCATTAAGCCTGATATTACTGATTATCATATCAGTGATAGTCTGTTTTCTTATAATACGTTTTGCTGTTCGCAGAAGGGGCGAAGCTCAATTCCGACAATTAGCAAAGGATTTGATGGCAAAAGCAAATACTGCCAAAGAAGAACTTGAAGCGTTATTCGTACCAATTCATTTGACAGAGGATTCAGATATAGCCGATTTCAAAGTGAGTCATCAAGCTCTAATAGATGCTATTCATTCTCTTGAAGGACACAAATACTTCAATGATGACATCTTTGAGGAAACAGGCATAGCCTCCTTTAAGTCTTTGCTTGCTGATAGTCAGTCAAAGAAAGAAGAAAACAACAAGGTCTACAATGCCATCAGAGAATTACAGGAATGTGCAACAGTAGTAATGGAGAATTACCGTACATTAGTCCATCCTGCACATTACTTCGCTCATTCTGAGCTTGAAGACTTCATAGAGTCGTATAACGAGATTAAAGAAAAAGTTGACCTCGTTTTTCCGAAGTATGCACAGTTTGTTACAGATTGCGATAGCAAGGAACTACCTGCCGTTATTCAACGGATAGAATCTGAGCGCGAGACGCATAACAAAGAGTTCGTGAAATCGGAATTGGAGGCTAATAAACTATACTTTGACCATGTGTTGGGTACATATCCACTCGACCCACAACAGCGGGATTCCATCGTCAAGCTCGAAGACAACTGTCTGGTGATAGCCAGTGCAGGAAGTGGCAAAACATCAACCATCGTTGGTAAAGCAAAGTATCTGGTAGAGAAGCAGCATATCAATCCTGCAAAAATACTTCTTCTGACTTACACAAAGAAAGCAGCAAACGAATTGTCAGAACGTATGCAGATTGCAGGAATAAGCAGTGGCACATTCCATAGTCTGGCCTACCATATCATTGCAGAGGTGACAGGTCAGGCACCGTCGATATGCGATGCAGACGTGCCTCTTAATGTCTTCCGCAAGTTGATTCTCGAAGACGAAGATTTCCTGAATGCTGTCGATAATTATGTCATAAATCTCCAATCTCTTATGAAACTGGAACACGACTATATCGACGCTTTTACATATTTCGAGGACAGGAAGAAATATGGCATTCAAGCCTTATTCCCAGATGTGGATGGTAAGATAATCTTCACCAGAAGCGAAGAAGAAAAGCGTCTTTGTTCAATCTTGACACGATTGGGTATCATGTTTCGCTATGAGTGTGATTATCCCATCAATACAAGGACTCCTGAACGTCGGCAATATAAGCCTGACTTCACCATTTATTTCAAAGATGCACAATGTCAGTGGCAACGCATCTACCTCGAACACTTTGCCATAGACAGGAACGGACAGACCCCTCGTTGGTTCGGAGAAGGAACAAAGGGAGGCTGGAAGATAGCAAACCAAAAATACATTGAAGGCATTGACTGGAAACGGCAGACCCATAGACAGAATGGCACTATCCTGATTGAAACAACAAGTGCCGACTTCCATAATGGGACTGTAGAACAGAAAATCATTGAGCAGTTAACCAGATATGGTATTCCAATAAAACAGCGCACCGACAAAGAGTTGTATGATATGTTGGTGCAGCGCAACCGCCAGATGGAGAAGACGGTGTTCACCCTGCTTCTCTCCTTTATCACTTTGATGAAAGCCAATGAGAAAACCATTGATGGGTTGCTTGAAACATTAACGCCTGAAGAAGGTCACATGATGACGGTCAATGAGAAGCGTAACAAGTACATCCTTACCAAAGTGGTGAAACCTTTCTTCGACGCATATCAGGCAGAACTGGAGAAGAATTTCGAGATTGACTTCACGGATGCCATCATCCAAGCAACAGCCCTTTGCCGCGATGGGCTGTGGAAACGATATGACTATATCCTCGTTGACGAGTTCCAGGATATATCTGTAGATAGGTATAAACTCTTACAGGCTTTACGCTCGGAAAAACCTAAAACAAAGTTATATTGTGTGGGTGACGACTGGCAGAGCATCTTCCGTTTTGCAGGAAGTGATATGGCACTGTTCTATGACTTTGAACAATACTTTGGCTTTACGGAGTTGTGCAAGATTGAAACGACTTATCGCTTCCATCAGCCACTCATAGATAAGTCTTCTGCTTTTGTGATGAAGAATCCTGCCCAGAAAGAGAAAACCATTAAAACACCAGAGGGCGACCAAAAGAAGACTTACCTCAACTTCGTGAAGTGTGAGTCAGAAGATAACGGAGTGCTGAAGGCTGTTGAGGAGATTGTCAAAACCTTGCCTTTGAATGATACAATACTCCTGATGGGAAGATACAACTATGATGCTGTGTCAGTAGGTTTCAAAGGAAAGATAGACCATAGCGACAATAGGATTAAGGTGAATATAGCTGGGCGTGACATCTTCTTCCTGTCCGTTCACTCGGCAAAGGGATTGGAAGCAGACCATGTTATCCTCATCAACTGTAATCAGGGCGCATACGGTTTCCCTTCATTGATTGAGGATGACCCTATATTAGACTTCGTGCTTAGTAGAAGCGAGCAGTACCCATTCGCAGAAGAACGCCGTTTGTTCTATGTGGCTATGACACGTGCTAAGAAGAGAATGTATGTCTTATATGACCAACAGCGGCCTTCACCTTTCATTGGTGAGTTCCTGCTGAAACTTGAAATAGGCTCATATCTCTGCCCTAAATGTCTTGAAGGAAAGATTGTTCCAGTCAAAGATGGCACATCTTCAAATGGCGTTCCTTACCGCTCCTTCACATGTACGAACAATGAGGCTGGATGTGACTTCTTTGAAACTCGTTTCGGAGACCTCACACCTCCCGGCACTCTTGTTACAGAAGATATGACAGCACAAGACATAGAACGAATGCGAGAGAACCGCCGACGTGCCAAAGGTACATCATTTGCTTATTCTCCTGCATCTTCCAACTCACCATATAACTCTGGACGGAGATTTATCCCAAACAAGAATTATCGCAGATAGAACATAAACACATCGCAACATATGAGAGACGAATATAATAAGGACTATCGGAAACGAGAGTATGATAAGTTTTCAGGCCTTGAACCACAGCGAGAAAGGAAAAAGCCTTCGTTCCTGACTCTGCTTTTGGTCGGGTTGCTTGTGCTTCTTGTTTGTTCACTCGGCTATGATAACATCATTAAGCCGTACCTTGAAAAGAGTAAAGAACAAACAGAGGAACCAATGGCCACCTCTACACAGGAGGTAGAGGAGCCAGTTTCTTCTGAGATGGATGAAGCAACTGCGATGGATGAAGATGTCACTGTTCCTGAAGTTCGTGAAGAGCCTGTCCAAAAGTCTCAGCCCATTTATCCAGAGCAAGTTCGTGTTACTGCTACGCCGGAAGCTCCTGCGCCACAACCCACAGTGAAACCGACGACAAAACACACAGAGAGCGTCGTTTCTGTTCCATCGTCTGAGCAAAGCCGAGGAAGTGTAACAAGTACACCTTCGTCTTCCGAAGATTACAGCGGACTTTCCACATCTGAAATTCTTGACAGAAGAACTCACACCAATGTAGTACGTCAGGCAAAACAGGCTGGTGTGAGTACCGAAGGAACCACATCAGAGATTCTTGACAGAATAACCAAAAAGAATTTAGAGCGTCTAAATCGTTAACAACTGGAGAGTGAAGTGTCGAAGGATTCTATCACGCTATCCAGTTGAAGTACACCCAGAAGGAGAAGTATATCACCCAAGCGAATATGGCGAACAGGGCTATCGGTGCGATGATATAGAACACACGTAGAGACATCCAGACACCTTCGCCTCTGCGAACAATTTCTGCCAAATCTTCTGACTGGTCGCGGAACATGGCTTTCAGCTTTTTCATATGTTGGGCCAGAACCTCACTCTCTTGTTCTATTGCCTTGCGGTTTGTCTCCTGAACCTGAGCCACGCTGCCCTCGTCCAGATGGGCGGTGAGGTGCATGTTCTCTACGCGGACAATCTGCGCCACAATACCAGTGACGATATTGTCAGCAGAATCCTTGGCCGCATAGAAAGCCTTCATGGTTTCACCAAGGTCATCCTTGGCAGAATCCTGTGCCTTGGTCGCCTCGTTCAATGAGGTGCGCGAGAGTTCCATTTCCTGGATCTCCTTGCGCAACAAGCCCAGCTTCTCCTGAATCACATTCTCGGCTTCTGCCACTTGCAGGACATCCTCCAGTCCTGCGTTCTCGCCAGCATTGGCGGTTGGTGCCGCCTTCGATTCTTCCGTTGGGCGGTATTCTTGTATTGGTTTCTGTCTCAGTCCCATATTAACGTCCTCGTTTATATCCGTATTTCGGTTTTGGTGTACTCATTCGTGTGGCCATCTGTGCACATCGGCGTGCCCATTCCTCGTCATCGTCCTTGTCACGTCCCCAGCCGCTGTCTGGTGCGCTGCCACCTCCGCCGCTGCTCTCGCTCATGGAGGTTGCTGCGTCGATATAGCCAGCAAACAGGAGCATGGCGACCTTCACGACATCCTCATGTGTGGCAGTCTCGTTGTCTGGATGCACGGACACCTCACGGTCTATCAGGTCGTGAATGGCCTGTGGAATATCAATGTGACAGTTCTCGTCCTTATAAGGTATGTCTTTGATATATCGGGGCGGTTCGGCTGTCCGCTGTTGCTCTGCCTTCCGCTCCATATAACGCTCCACTACGGACTTCGGCTTAGTGGCATCAGGTGTGGCACTGACAGGTCGGGACAACTGGCTGTCAGGTTTCAGCCCTGTGCCAGAAGGAGCCCCTATGCGCTGTCCATCATGCTGATGGAGTTTCTGCCAGGTATGCTCTATCTTCGTCACAGTGAGGTTACGGGCTACGCCCAGTTCCGAAGCCTTGAAGTGGCTGTTGCCCATCCAGACGGTGTAGCCCACGAGTTTTCCATGCTTGTCATGGCGGAGCATGACGGAATAGCCCTTAGACTTCATCTTGTCACAGTAACCCTCCCAAGTGAACTTGTCAAGCTCACGGAGGGCGGCTTTGCAAGCATCGTTTATCTGGTGTCTGTGGCGGTCGCGTATATCCTTCGGCAGTTTCCATCTGCGGCGTTGGTTGATGATGTCAGCGGCCATCCAGCCACGCTCACGAATCTTGTGGTCGTTGTTCACATGACCGTCCATATCCACGCGGTTCACCACGATATGCAGATGTGGAATGCCGGATTCACTATCAACGTGTAGCGATGCCACATATTGACTATGCGCCAGGTTGGTATGTGCGTCCTTCGGTCGGCCATGGTAAGGGGTCATGTCGATACAGTCAAACTCGTTGATGAACTCATCGACGAGCTGCTGCCAGTCGGCCATCGTCCAGCCCTCAGTCTCTTCCTTGGAAGGGGACAGCTCTATGCGTATGGCAAACTTCTTGAACTCGTTGTTGCCCTTGCGCTGCCTTTCCGTCTCTCGGATATGCAGCATCATCCGTCCCCAGATGGCAGAGGGTGACAGGTCTTCAGGCAGGAAATTCAGCTTCACTGTCTCGGCATCGAGCTTGTCCATGGCGTATGTTGTCATGGCGGCTCCGTGTGAAATGGTATGTACTTGTGCTATCATAGGCAAAGTGGCATTTATCTGGACAGACTCTCAATGATGTTGTTCCACCGCTCCATGAGGGTGTCCACTTTCTGGAGCCAGTAACGCATGAAGTCATCACTGCGGAAGAGCCTCCTGCGCTCTTCCTGGTTTCGGTTTTTGAGAGCATTCTTCACATGCACCAGTTCGCCCCTGGCATCGTTGAGTGCGGCGATGGCATCTGCCTCCCGCTGCGTCATACGCGCCTTGGGATGGTGACCGGTGATGACCTTGCGGACATAGCGGCTCATGGTCAGTCCGCACTTCTCGGCTATGCCGTCGGCGGTCTTGTATTCTGCTTCTGTCAGCCGTACCTGAATGCGTCGGGTGCGGTTCTCTTTAGGGTTTTTATCTGTCATTTCGGTTGTAAACTATAAGGGGTTAGGAAAACCAGTGCGAGCCTGCGAGTAGTGGCAAGAGGCACTTGTCGGCACGGATGCAGCGGAGCGCATTTGTGTGACATGGGCAACTCTTGCTATAACTGGTCGTAATTCGACCACGACTGACTGGGGCTTCACGGCTGTAAAGTCACAGGCTGTCGGCATAGTCCTGGAAGTGTCCTTGTCGGTGTCAAACCGACTGTCAAAAGAGAAAGGTGGTAAGCGGTAGTCTGCTGACTTCCTTTTCCCTTTTTTTCGACTTGCTACACCTGTTGGCTCTTGCCGTAGGCATGTGCCGATTGGTGGAGCTGTTTCAGTCAAGAAAAGAAGCAGTAAGGGTCTGCTGTGGCTGTGACATCGGCAGACTGTTACGCCTCCTGACTGATGGCTGCTTGCCAGACCATTAGTTGCGCTCATGTAGCCAACGGTGTATATCAGCCTCCAGTTTTTCTGGAGTGTCCTTCTCTGCAATCTCCATGAGCTTAGCACCAAGACGTGCCACTTGGTTGCTTTTCAGATGTGGCATACATTTGTCAACCAACTCTCCCACAAGTTCCCACCGTTTGCCAAGTACGGCATCAGAAGATTTGTCTTCGTCATCCGTGTGAAGGTAGTCAGAGACAGTCTTGTACTTGTCCATGACGATTCGCAGGGTGAGCAAATCTGCATATCGCCAGCCGTATCTGGCATAAATAAGAGCACTGGCGCGGCAAAGCTCAAAAGCGTCAATAAGGTAGGCTCTGTCAAGGGGACGGCCTTTCAGGTATTTCAATCCCCGTACTATCATACCTCGTCCTCCTTGTCAGTGTCATCAGCATTGCTGCCAGAGTTTCCAGATGGGTAATCAACGGGGACGTTACCCAGCTGGCCATTGTTCAACAGCCGTACTATATCCGACAGGGCATAGCGGTTGTGACTGCCCACTTTCTTCGGGGCAATGATGCCACGTTTCTGCCAAAGCCAGAGGGTGGATTTGGCTATGCCCAGTTTTTCACATACCTGACCAGAAGAGAGGTAGGTCTCGCCATTGATGGCGTTCGCACCTGTCTTGGTCACTTCCTTGCTCCTTGCCGCAAGGGTCATGTCAACGACATCTTTAGCGAATTTGGTGAGGTCAGCTGCAGTGACCTCCAGTTTGAGGTTGCCACCGCCAATCTCCATGAGTGTTGAAATATCCATGATGTTTTACAGTTAAATGGTGTATAATATGTATATGTGTATACTGTGTATAAGTGTATAGGGGTATAAGTGTATAGGAAGTATAGTCAGTCTATCAGTCCAATAAGCTCCTTCTTCATGTCATCATCGATGGCACGATACCGGGCAAAAGCCTTGGAGCCTGCCACATGGCCGGACATCGAAGCAATCAGATTCGGGTCTTTGACCTGTTTGTACAGGTTGCCAATGAAGGTGCGGCGAGCCATGTGGCTGGATGCTATCTCATTGATGGGGCGTTTCACCTCCAGATGGGTAAGCGTGTCAATGACCGTGACGATACGGTTGACACCTGCCTTGGTCAGTATCTCACGGATGGCATCATTGTACTTGAAATTGATGTGCTGGGGAAACAGCACCTCGCCCTTACTGCGGTTCAAGCGTTCAATGATGGACATCGCCTTTGCCCCAAGCGGCACACGGACGCTTGCCCCGACCTTGTTGCGGGTCTTCTGCGGAATGTACTCCAGCACACCGTCAATGATATTGTCGGTGGTGAAACTCACAAGGTCACCGTAACGGCATCCCACCATGCACTGGAAGATGAACATGTCGCGGTAGTTCTCCAGCGTGGGGTTGTCGCTGAAATCGTATGCCAACACCTGGTCACGCTCGGCGATGGTCAGGTAGTATGGCGTTCCATAGAGCGTCCCCGGCATGTCGAACCTGTCAAAGGGGTTGTCGCCCTGTGCGCCGTTGAGAAAAGCCCAGTGTACGATGGTGCGTACCATGGTAAGGATGTTGTTCACGGTGTTGCCCCCTCTGGGCATCTTTATCCTGCCTTTGGTGCGGTTGTCGAGCTTGCCATAGATGGAGGGGTACTTGTCCACGAAGGTGTGTTCCTGCTCCACGAATTTCTTGAAGGCGGCAATGTCCTCGGCAGTGATGGAACCGATGGCAAAGGAGTAGTCCTTCATCTTGCGGACGCTGCGCTGGTATTTCTCGAAGCGTTCCATCTTGTCTATGACACCACGGTAGTTGGAAGCCTGATGCTTGTCGGACTTCTTCTCTTCTATGAACTTCCTGCCCCAGACGGCAAGGCCAGTCTCTACAATCTCGCCGTTCTGCACCTTGAAGGCGTTGGGATGGTGGTAGGCAAATATGAGTTGTTGCAGCCACTTGTTGGTTGCACCGATGTAAAACTCCTTGGAGATAAGGCTTGTTATCTCCATCACGGAGCGGTTCAGGCGAAGCTGTTCCTCGTTGGACACCAGAGCCACACGGAGGCGGTAGCCTTGACGCTCGCTGCTCCAGTGGTTGGGATTGATGGTAAGTTCACTTGCGGCCTTGATGTCCGTCCTTGTACGATCATCACGGACGCGGAAATATATGGTTGCCTTGTCGGTCACGTTGTTCTTGGCGGACTTGGCGCGGATAAAAGCGGAAATCTTCATGTCTAATGATATTCTTATATTATCGGGTAATATGGTATTATTCAATCATCTTCAGGATGTCTCGCTTGGTGTCATCATCAATGGCACGGTAGCGAGTGAAGGAAACGCTGTTCTCTGTATGTCCCGTAAGTGACGCTATCAGCGCAGGGTCTTTGACCTGCTTGTAGAGGTTGCCGATGAAGGTACGTCTGGCCAGATGGGAAGCCGCCACTTCATAGAGCGGACGCTGCTCTGCCTGACGTGTCAGCGGATTGAGGGTCATCACGATTCGGTCGATTCCTGCCATTTTGAGGATTCGCTTGATGTCTTGTCGGTAGAGGTCATGCGAGAACCAGCGGAAGAGGTATTCACATTCGGGGTCAAGTTCCTCCAAGATAGCCTTTGCCTTGTCACAAAGGGGAACACGCACAAGTTCCGTGCGGCCAGCCAGAAGGTTCTTGTGTGGGATATATTCCAGGAAGTCACCATTGATGTGCTGCCATGTGAAGTATTCAAGGTCGTTGCTGCGACAGCCCACAAGGCACTGGAAGATGAACTTGTCACGGTGACGCTCCAGGCGTGGGTACTGGCTGAGGTCGAAGTTCATCACCTTGTCACGCTCTTCAATGGTAAGATAATAAGGTGTGCCGAAGAGCTGCTGGTCGAGCGATACATTGCGGAAGGAGGTGTCTGTCAGATAGCCTTCCTTCACAGCCCAGTTAAGGAACATGTTGAGTCGCTTGATGCCGCTGATAATGCCATTTCGGGAGATGGGGCGAATCCACTTCTCATTCTTGATGTTGAACTGGTCGAAGAACTTGCGGTTGGCATCACGGTACTCATGCTCATGTTCCATGTAGTCGGCATAGTCTTCCACCTGTTCCTTGTCGAAGAGTTCAAGGGAGAGGCGGAAGTCTGGATTGCCGCTGTTGTAGCCCAGCCACTTCTCATAACGCTGGAGTCGGTGAAGGACAGAGGTCTGCGCCTGGCGGTGCCAGTCGTTGAACTCCGACTGCTCCAGGTACTTCTTGAAGTAGTCTATCACCCCCGGTTCCTCGCTGTCGTTATGCTCATCAGCAGGAAGGGCGGCTTTATCATCGGCCTTTGTCTCTGCCATTTTCAGGGTGCAGTCCTCCAATGCGGCTGCAAGCCACTTGGCATCCATACCTTTCTTGTATTTTGTCTTTATCATATTCAGAATCTTCTGTATTAACTCGTTTGTCTGTTGCTGCCGTTCTATCGGGACAACCTTTTTCGGGGTGTTGGCGGCATAGCCGGGCACTGACGCATCCCAGTATTCGGGATTGATGGTGATGGAACTGGCGGCTCGCAGGTCTGCCTTGTCGTCTCTTACTCGGAAGTAGAGAATGCCAATGTTCTCCTTCTTGCTCCGGCTTTTTCGGAGGGTGACGCTTACTTTCATTGCTTCGGGTCTTTAGGATTACTAATCTTTGTTTACTGACCTCATTTTTGCGGTGCCCAAAATCTGTTTGCGGTGCCCAAATTTGAGGTTTTGCGGTGCCCAAAGTTAGTGAAAGGTGCCCAAATTGTTCCCGTTTATCCCGAATAATTGCGATTTCGTTTAGAAAGTTTAAGTTTTCGCAAATTGCTCTATATCAGTACATTTCAGTGCATTCTTGGTAGTCTAAAACAACCCAGTTATTCATGGCGATGTAAACGCTTATCGCACCCACTACGGCTACAACACCTGCAATGGCATAGCAGAGTTTGACCACGATAGGTACGTACTTGGCAATTTCCTCCGTCACTGTTGTAAGCGCGGTGGTACCTGCCGTGTAGTCACCTGCCGAGTTCTGCGCCATGGCAATGCCACCGCCCACAAGGAGCATCAATGCCAATGTCTTCAAGCGTCCTGAAGAGAGAACGCTCTTGGCGGTCTTCTTCAAATAGTTGGTCGTTTTCTTAAACATTCTTTCTTGTTTTACTTGTTAATGATTCGTTTGGCAACACCTTATTACAATTATATAGAAAGGTGTTGTCGCTTTCATATGATATACTCTTCTGCAGTTGAGTCTTAAATCTGGTAGCCAAAGAATGCCGGGAACAGGATGGATGCACCTATCATAAACAGACAGGCTCCTATCAGCGTCAGTATGGACTTGGTAACTCCATCTTCCCCTGTGTTCATCTTGATATATATCTGCAAAGCGGATATAATCACCATCACAGCAGCGACAGCGTATGTAAGATACAGCACATACAGCATCATCGTCACCACATAGTCGTGCATCCCTGCCAGTGCGTCTGCTCCCCAGCTATAGTCCACATTACCGCATTTGGCTGATGCTGACAGGGGGAGCAGCGCAAAGACAAAGGAACTTACTACATTCTTTATGATATGGCTAAATTTCATCCTTGACTGGTATTGTTTTGATGTTTGGTTGTCCTGGCTTTGTCTCGCCTTGTTTCAATAGGCTCTCCGTGAAGTCGTCCTGCCATAGTCCGTCTATCCATATGGGAGAAGTGGACTCCATTTGCCCATCCATCTTTTCCTGCAACGACTCGGCTGCGTTCTTCGGCTTCTGTTGGTTGACATCATTTCCTTCGTCTTCATCAACATCATCTTCTCTGCCGGAAGAATCCGCACCAGGAGAACAACCATTCGTTCCGTTACTCTCTGTTCCCATGCCATAGTCCTCATCGTATGATGTGCCGTCTTGTAAGCTCGTGTCGTATTGCTTGTCGGCAACGCTAAAGCCACCATTGCTTTCGTTGACGGCTACTGCGGCTTCCTCTTCCGTTATGTTGCTGATGTCAAACACTTCCTCGTTGCTCTTGGCTTCTTCCTTCTTACCATACAGGTCTCTGGTTATCATCACCGCATAGTAGATAGCGTATGCAATGGTAAGGCTGATGGCGAATATCAAAAATGGACTCATATAATACTTTGTTTTATTGATGATTTATACTCTATGCAGTGGCAAAAGTGCCAGTTGCGAGTGCAAAGTAAAGAGTAAAATCCGACATAAAAGAATTTTGTAAAGTATGGTTATCAAAGTTTAAGATATATTCAAATTATAATCATATATCATACTCTCAATCATACTTTAAACTCCAGATTCCCTCAGCTTTCACATTTTTGGGCAATGGTGTATTGTTCCACACTGGTTTCATGTCCAAACGTATAATTTCGTTCTTTCATTTTTCATCGAATAGACTGATTTCACTATAAAAATAGCCATTATTCGTTAAAAATATCTATAATTATGATAATTTTCAATTATCAATATTGATAATCGAAATAAAAGCGTTACCTTTGCACCATCAAAATATGGCTGAAATTATATGAATATAACATCCGAAGACGAAGCTCTACTCGAATTATATGAAAATGGCAAGACATCAGACAAGAGATATAGAAGATTACCGATTCAAGTGATAAAGGGGTACAAGAAAGCTGTTGATTACATGCGGGCTGCTCAACGAATCGAAGACCTCTTCCGTTTAAAAGGATTGAATTATGAAGCGTTGCATGGTGACAGGAAAGGACAAGAGTCTGTACGTTGCAATGATACATGGCGATTGATCTTCAAAAGTTCTCCTCTCGATGGAAGCATTGTCATTACAGAAATAGAATTATTAGAAATATCACATCATTATGACTAAGTTTAGTTTCAATCAGGCAGCACCATTTGAGGCAACTCATGTGGGAGAGGTGATTAAGGACGAACTCGCTGCTCGTAATATGAAGCAGAGTGAATTGGCCGAACTCACTGGTATACAGAAATCTATTCTGAATGATGTCATAAAAGGTAAACGTTCTCTAACACCCGAAATGGCATTATTGTTGGAAAATGCCCTCGGCATTTCTGCAACATTTCTCATGAACATTCAGACACAGTACGAACTTGACTGTGCAAAACAGAGTGAAAGAGTTGTATTGCAGACTAAGATGCTGGAGATTTGGAATGTACTCAAAGAACATGTGAGTACTCAGTTCTTTAGAAAAGTAAATATTATCAAAGGCAATATCATCGAGGATGTCAAACGCATCTTTGATGTGTTTGCCGTAGATAATTTGGATGATTTCTTTGGTCTGAAAGCCAAGGAAATGGAATTGGCATATTATCGTAAGTCTGAAAAGGTAACAACTAATCCAGTTGATATTTTATCTTGGAAATACTATTGTTATTACTGTTCCAAAAATGACGAACAATCATTGGGAAACTTTGATAAAAATAGTGGTGACTTACTGACAAAAGAACTCAATAATGTTTTCAAGGAAAATTCTGAAACAGTTAAAAAGACTGGCGAAGTATTGAATAAATATGGCATACGTTTTATGGTTGTCAAAAAGGTGGGACAGGTTCCTGTAGATGGCATGTCTTTCTGGATTGGCGACAATCCAACTATCGTAGTCACAGAACGTATCTCATCTATTGATAATTTTGCCTTTACTACTTTACACGAAGTTGGACACGTTTTCAATCATCTGACGAAAGATGGAAAGGCAATGATTAATCTGTCTGACGAAAAGAAAGATTCCGAAGAGTCAGAAGCAGACGACTTTGCATTGAATGCTGTTGTTCCAAATGCAGATTGGAAGAAGTTCCTTGCAAGAACTCGTGACATTGTTCCTTACAAAATTGCTCCTTATATCAAGGAAGAGGCTGACAAATACGAAGTCAATCCTCAAATTCTTTTTGGAAGATACAAGCACGATATTGGAATATATAAAATAAAGAATTACTTTGAAACAAAGATTTTGTAGTAGCCAATATAACAGAACCATCGTTTGCATCCCTATATGGAATGAAAATGATGGTTTTGTTTTTTGTACGAAACTACATATTTTTAAAACTGTAGTATGTTTGTACAGAAATCTACGCAAAAATCACGCAAACAATAGTTTCCCATATCACCTTACCAAAGCAGATATGCTATATAATACACCAGCAGCATCCCAAGCAGGAATACTGCCACACTACATCCTATTTTTAATCGTTCCAATACCTCGTCTTGCCCCAGTCCCTTGCTATGTCTGATGATGACAACGATTGATACTATATCTATCAACAATACAGCATATATCATGGCTGGCAGATAGTGAATATGATCCACCATCCACCAGTGCATATCCGCTATATCGTCATATTTTACTTTTGCTTCCCTCATGCTTTCTTTCTCCCTATTAGACAATCGTTTACATCCTTATATTCATTGTAACGGAAGCTCATGTCTATCGCCTTGGTGGGATAAGCATTTCTGACAATTCCATAGCCATCCATTCCTGCCTTGTCATTGTCTAAAAAGCAATATATATGCTCATACACGCCCAGTCTTTGCAGGCAGCGTTGCATGTTTGCTACTGAATTCAATACGATATAATCACATGGCTCATCCACAACAGCTCTTCCGTCTCCTTGCTTTTCCAAGGTTTTGAAGGAGAGGAAATCCATAAATCCCTCAAATATGCATACTGCCTCCTGCACTCCAATGGCTTCTGCATGCACTATGGATATATCCTTGTGCCCCATGCAGCCTTTGTAGTATGGATTCCTGATTTCCATACCTTTCTGTATGTTCTCAAAGGCTATGCCGAAATAGCGTTTCTTGCCATGGGTGTACCATACTTCTTTGCAGTATTTCATGCCCACCTCTGCGTCGATATGGCGTGAACGCAAATACGACATCAGGGGATTGTATTGCAGGGGTTGTAGATGCACGTTCTCCATCTTCACCGCCGTCTGTACCGCAGCCTTGATTGTTTTGCACGAGTGTTCCACATGACTTATGTTCAATTTGTCCAACCGGCTCAACACCTCACTCACATCATTGGTCTCAAACAGCCGCTTGCTCAGGTTGATGATGTCACCGCCTTGCCCCAATCCAAAGTCATACCACTCATTTCTTTTCTTGCTTACGCAGAATGAGGGCTCTTTCTCGGTTCTGATAGGAGAGAGATAGTTGTATCGGTCTCCTCTTATGCTCACTGGGGCATGGTCCAATGTCCTCAGCAGGTCAATGATGCTGATAGTTTTTGCTGTATCTATGTTCATGTTTTTTCTGTTTACTCTATCCTCATTCCGTCATCTGTTCATCTGTCCACACCATATATAGATGTGGAGTGAACGGATTGGTGTTTTTTGAATCATGTATCTTCATCTATCAGTGGCAGACTGGGATAATTCTTGGGCAGACAGTATTCATTGCTTGCTGATTTCACTACTTTCTTGTTTGTCAACAGATAGGTCAACAGCTTGGATAGTGTGGTTCGGCCTCTTGCAAACCCTATCTCACCATATCCCTTGCTCAATGCCGTTAGCACATGTTCATATCCCGAAACCACCTTGTCATGGAAAGCTATAGCCAAAGCTTTTTCGTGTTGCTCTTCCGTGATGTCCCCGATGGTCATCTTGGAAGCCTTTCCGTCTTTCTTTCCAAACTCATAGTCGTAGATGTCAACAGGCATCCCTTCTTCGTCTATCTTGAAGGCGAATGGTTCAAACTCCCGGTCTCGCAGACTCAATGGTTTCACTTCGCTTGCATTGGCTAGGGTCTGACTCTTGGCGATAACCAACACCGTTTCTGCCTTGTTGTTCAACTCGGTTCCGATGTGTCCTCTCACATTGTCATCGCTTTTGTTCAGATGAAGCACACAATGTATGTGCAGATTGTAGATGCTCGACCATTGCATCAACTTGTTGATGATGCTCACCGATTCCGATGGATCATTGATGTCCAGCATCAAGTCTCTGATGCCATCGATGACAACCAGACCGCATCCGGTTTCTTTTTGCAAGGCGTGTTCTATCAGCTGCAGTCGCATGGTGGGATGATACTCTCTCAGACCATAGAATACCAGGTTGGCAGCATTCACATCTTGTTGCATCCCTGCCAAACGTAATATGCGTTGCATCACCACATGGCAGTGGTATCTGCTCTGCTCGGTGTCTATATACAGTATCTTACGCTTTCCTTCTGGCAGACAGGCTCTGTACTTCAGTACCTGCTTGTTTCCCAACGAGGCAGCAACGATAGCCGACACATTAAAGGTCTTCCTGCTCTTTGCCTTTCCTGTTGACGCACTGAAATTGCCAAGTGTGGCGATGGTCGAATTGTCCACCCACATAATCTGGGGCGGCACCTGATAGGTGTCGTCTGCCAGTATTCGTGAGGCTTTCAGCAACTCGTCCAGCACATTTCCGTTGTCTGTCTGACAATTGCTTTGTTCCATGGGTGTCATGGCATATCGCTGTTTATGTTCATACCACTCACATTCATCGCTTCCATGTCATTGCAATGTGTCTCGTCTGATACATTTGCGTTCATGTTCTCTTGCTGCATTCCTCTTCTTCGGGCAGGACGGCTATTCACCCAATCTATGATTTCTTGTCTATTGAAGAAGATGGTTTTCCCACTTGGCTTATAGTGGGGGATAGATAGTGTTCTGGTCAACTTGTACAACTGACTTTCCGATATACCAAGAAACTCCTTGGCTTCTTTCACGGTCAGTATCTCCTTGGCTGCAAACAGATGTTCTTCCACTTGTGTCAAGCGTTCATGCAACTCTTCTATGTCTCCCAATGCTCTGAGGACATCTTCTATTTGTCCTACTCGCTCTGTCAACCGTATTACGACTGGTACCAGGTTGGCTTCCGTCAGCTCTTCCTGACGAATGGCTCCTGCTTGTGTTTGTATTCCCATAATTGGATCCATACTCAAATATTTTTTTGTTTGATAGTTATACTACTTTATCTGTTCAGTACACATTCCGTGCTTTTTGATCAGTTTTGAAGTTTTCTCCTATACAAATCCTGTGATATGGCTTCCTGCTACAAAACTGGGTGCAAATATACTTTTTCTTATACGAAAAAAGATCAATAGGGGGTTGACAGTTCAGCAGTGTCAATCCTCCTATCAATCTTTCTTGTTGTCATATTCTGTCTTTTCCGTCAGATTTTGCCCATTCCGCTATTTCTTTCACCTTGCTCTTGATGTTGGCGAAGATGCTTCTGTCCGACAGTCTTGCCTTGCATGCAGCTGAGGACAAGTCCGAGGCTTTCATGTTCTTCCCTGTAGATGACAGCAACAGTCTGTGTGTACTCACCACATCCTGCCATTGCTTGCTGATGAGTCCGTTCTCACATAGCTTGTCGAAGAAGAATGCCAGCTCTCTGTTGTTCCTTGCCACCAAAGGACTTTCCAGACGGCAGCAGAAGAATCCTTTGATCTCTGCCTCTGTCACTTTTTTCTTGAACAGTCTGAATTGGTTCATCGCTTCCACGATTATTTCCAACAACCCTTCTCGTCGTAACAACTGCAGCGAATACGTTCCTGCGCCTTTTCCTGTGTCAGAACCGTATTGGCTTTTCATTTGTTTCTTTTTCTCACAAACGCCATATTCTTTCTGATTCACTATAAAGGCAGACACCCATCTTGTCGTTTTGTAAGGGTCAGTCGACGATGTGGCAGGAGCCGTCGTGGTGTTCAGCTCTCGTATGAGTGCTTCCACATCTTCTTCGTCCATACTTTCCTGGCAGAAATACTTCTGCACCAAGTCGGGTCTTGTCTCCAACAGGTCTTCGATCATTCCCATGTCCTTACGGTACTGGTTCATCACTCTTACATCCCAACTGCCGCAATAGCGATGTCCATTCAGAAAGTCTTTCACATAACGTGAATACACTTTCTTTCCTTCTGCAACCTCCTTGATATAAGTCGATTGCGCTCCTTTCATCAATGTCACAATGCTCTCTGCTTTTCCATTTTCCATATACTTCTTCAGTGGACAGTATTTACAGGAAGATAAAAAAAGAGAACGAGCTTTCTTTCATTCTCATTGTTCCTCTTACTTTTTATAATATATACTATATTACTTTTTCACTATTGTACTCTTATACTCTTCTACTATCTTACTACATTCCTATGTATGCAAAGTGGATGCCATGCTATGTCAGGTACGACAGTAACCCAGTATTCAAGCTGATTGCCACCTCGATGCTTCCTGCAACAACTGCAAGCTGCACCGCCATATACCTTATTGCAGTTTCTCATATTCGCCTCGTTTTATCTTTCTTATTACCTTCATGGTCTGCAGGTCTGTCAGCGTGTACATCACTGACCGCTCCGACAGTCCCATCTCTTCACCTATCTTTAGGGCATCAGCTGTTGTGAACTCATGCTCCAGTCCGTCTAGCAATATCTTCTTTTGCGGTTGAATGCTGTCTATGGTCATATATTTCTGCAGCCTTGCATAGCATTCCTCGAAATACTCACCCAGCTCTATGGCTGCCTTGACTGAATCAATGTCCACGTTTTCATTGCCTGCTTCTCCACAAGCCCAGCGCATCATCTGTATCACAAGTGCCAACCTTGCCGTATTCAGATGGGTCTTCATGATTCTGCCGTCTATCAGTGCATCATCCTTGATGCTGTTGATATAATCTACTGTTCGATTTCTCCAGTCAAAGAAATGTTGCTGCGCTTCCGCCGTGAAATTGATAATGATGGGTATAACCATTCCGGTCTCGTCATCATATTGACAGGGCAACGCCAGTATCTTCTCCACCACATCTGCCCACAGGTCAAAGCATTCACGACCATCGTAATTACTTTCTGTTCCATGCAGCTGCCAAGGACTGATGGTATGTCTCTTGGGATAGGCAAACAGGATTCGGTCTATCAGTCCATTGTCGCCATAGCCCTTGTCCACCAACTCGTGCACTCGCTTGGTCTGGGTCGTTCCAATGATATTGATGCAGGGCTGCTCTATATGGATGGGGATGTCCAGACTGCATCGGGTGATGTCCAATGGTTTTCCGCTATGTGCCGTCAGCAGCTGCTCTATCAGCTGCCCCTTGCTGTATTGGTTCACGGTATTGAACATACCCATGATCTCATCCACAAATGCCACAATGCCCCTTTGGTTCACATTGTGCGCTTGCATCAATGCCTCTGGGGTGAAGTCCGAAATCACAGTTCTTTGCAGTATTGGTATCTCCGGAATCTCCGATTGCGAATAGGTGAACTTTCTGCTCTTTCTCTTTTCCATAAACAAGGAATAGGCTTCATCGTCTTCCTTGTATTTTTTCAACAGCTTATAGTCATGGGCTCTAATGGGCTTGAAGGCAAAGTCTAGTGGAGGTGTCTTGCCTACGCCTGGTCGTCCCACAAGGATAACGTACAGGATGGGACTGCTCGTCCAGCATCCCTTGATTCTTATCTGGCAGGTGTTCCCAATGGCGGTTGCCACAGCCGAAAGCATCGATACCAACAGGTAATCCTGGTTGTAGTTCTCGTATTCTACCAGCACCTTCGCCATCTCTTGTATCTTCTTTGGGAATGCCCCCAGAGGAATGGTAGTTCCAGAATTGTCATCACCCATAGTCCTGCCTTTATCTTCCATACCCATATCGGTATCAGCATCAGCATCCCATGTCCCGATGGCAACATCCTTTCCCATGGTTGTGTCATTTTCCATGGCTCCATATCTTCCTATGAAAGCATCACTTCCTATGGTCTCATCCTTTACCATGCCATCTCTTGTTTCAGATGGAGATACTTTACGAACATCATTTGGTACTATAAAACGATAGCTGCTTCCTCGTCCGCTACTCCCATCTTCTGATGAGCCACATGAATTATGACAACGAGTCTGTTCTTCCACCTTATTATATAATATAGAAGACAACTTCCATGAATCCTCATGCTTGCGTTCATCAGCATCCAGTCTCTTTGACGTTTGGATGCAACAGCTGTTTATTTTTCTTTTATCCATTTACTGCAAATGTTAGAACAATGGTTTACGTTTCTTCTCAATGAAAGCCTGGGCTTCATCTTCAAGTTCCTTGATGTATGGATTATATCCCTCTTGCAACCATTTGTCCACTTCCGATTTCTTAAATCGCAGTGATTTTCCCTTCTTATGAAAGGGAATGATGGCATTACTAGTCCATCCATACACTGTCTGACGGGCTGGATGCTCCGGCAGATACTCTCTCAATTCATCTACCGTAAACCATCTGTCAATCGGTTCCTCTACGGTCGGAATGATTTTGTCCATCTTGGCACACAACTCTTCCAATTTAGTCATCATCATCTTGGTGACTTTTGGCAGGTCTTCAAATCTGATTTCTTCTGTCATCTTATCACATTTTTATGGTTATTACTATATTCTTTGTCACACGACTTTCTGGGTGCAAAATAACCATAAAAATCAATACTGATTGGCTTATGATTCAAATCAGTATCAGTTCCCATAAGCGAAACATAATCCCATAACATCCCAATACCTCTTTTTACCGATACTTCTTCATATCCCCGAAAACAAAAGTTTTTATCGCTCTTTCAACATGATGGCTATCATCATAAGCCTCCCATAAGGCAATCATAATAAACGTACAGCCGTCAACCTCTCTATCATTCTTATCCGATTTATTGTCGTTTGTCAAAACTTTGTCTTTTCGCTTCCGTCGGTTCAAGCAGTTCTTCACGATAGAAACCACCTCTTCCATGTATATATACGAAACGAGCCACTTATGAAATATTCACAAGTGGCTCGCAGGATAGTGCGGATGTCCCGAAATATATCTTCTCGCTACATCCTGAGAAAGTATCAATCAAACTACTCGAACTCATTTTCATCCAGATCTATCTGGATAGCATTGGCAGCCTTTTCCTTTTTCTCATCAATCACTTTCGCATATATTTGTGTCGTCTTCACGTTGGTATGTCCCAACATCTTGCTTACAGTATAGATGTCCGTACCATGTGCCAACTGGAGCGTAGCGTAGGTATGCCTGAAACAATGGAAAGTTATTTTGCGTGTGATGCCTGCAGCCACTATCCATCGTTTCAATGGCTTCGATATCCAGGAAGGGGCTGGCAATCCTGCAAACACCAACAAATTTGGGTCTTTTCGCTCACCACACAATTTGTATGCCTGTTCCGACATCGGCATGTATTCCACACCCTTTGTCTTCTTTTGGGTGAAGTTCAGTCTGTATGTGTCATTTATCTTCTGCACTTCCGACCATTTTAGTTTTTGGATGTCGCAATGTCTCAATCCTGTCAATGCCGAGAACAATGCTGCCCTCTTGATAATAGGATTGTCACATGGGGTTGCGGCCAGTACGTTCAGCTCTTCCGTCGTCAGGAACTCTCGTCTGCTTTCCAACTCTTGTATGTTCTTACTCTTGGCGGCCATGTCGATGGTCAGGTAGCCATCGATGAAAGCCTGATGCAGCGCAGCCTTAAAGATGGAGAAATAGGTGGCTGCTGTATTCTGTGATATGGTTCCGCTCTTGCTGCCACCTTGTGGAGCAGTCATTACCCATTGCTTGAAGTCCTCTATCAATTTCAGATTTATTTCCGAAAATAGGATAGAGTCACCATTTGCAAACAGTTTCAACAACTCATATAAGCGATTCCAGTTGACGATGATGGATTTCGAACTATTGCCATGTCTTTTCTCTTTAACATACTTCACATATTCGATAAAGTTGCATTTCGAACGTTCGTTCTGTTCTGCCTGGGCAGTTTCCGTTTCCGTATATAGGGCAGCGTTGTCATATTCACGCTGTCTCGCCTCACGTATCTTGTCTGCATAAAGACAGGCACGCTGGTCTACAGCTGCCTTACATTGAATCACACCGTTCACGTCACGCTTCGGCATATAAGCCTCCTTGCCTTTAGCACCTACTCGTGTTGTTTTACTTTTGTCCCATAGGGGAGTAGTAATCACACGGTTGATATTCTCACGAATACGTTTAGGCTTGTCGCAAAACTTTTCATACACGGGATATGACTCCACGACGAGATACCATTCGTTTGCACGGTTAGATTTTCTCAGTTTCACCGAGACCTTTGTATTATGGAATGTTCTTTTCATACTCGCTCATTATATAGTAATTGATGATTTCATTATTCAGTAAACATTAATCAGAAGTTCAATATGTTCTCAAAAAATGATGATCTGCCACATATATCTATTTGTACAGATTGTCTATTTCATACTTTGGAACATACACATAGTTTCCAATCTGTCGGGTTGGAATACCATATTTTCTGATATGCAGATATACCGTACTGTCATCCATATTGTATTTCTTACTGATCTCTCCTATGGTGTAGCAGTTCTCTGGTTCCAGGTTGTAGAGCTTTGGCAAAACCCTGGCTGGCTTCTTCTCGAAGTTCCTTTTAGGGAAATATTTCTCCAGTTCTTTTCTGCTCACTCTAATGAGTCGCACACCCAAATTAATAGACGGTATTCGTCCGTCATGGATATATTGGTAGAGCGAAGTCCTGCTCACCGAGTACATCGCCACAGCCTCAGGAACTGTAATATAGTCCCTGTCATCATCAATCTGTTCAGTCAATTCCTGAAGCTTTTTCAGCTTCTTTGCTTCACGTTTGCGTCGTGTGTAAGCCACCTGTCCGCACTTCTCCGAGCAGTATCGTGACTCCAGAGTTTTGGCGAAAAATGGATTTCCGCACACCTCACATCTGCGTTCTATTTGAAATTTAGCCTTACCCATATTTTGCTTGTTTTTTACCAATTTACTTACAGTTTATAATCGCATAGACGCTTAAGTATCAATAAGTCCAACCTTATAGACGTTTAAGTCCTGTGCCAAATATGTGGCAAAAATACGGCATTTTTCTGAGATAACCAAATAAGTTTAGAATTGTTAAGAAATAGAAAAAGCCGTGCAACTCATTGAGTTACACGGCTTTCCCGATAATATTTATTTTGTTTCTATGTCATTTTATTGACTTTACTTAACCTCCTCGAAGTCGGCATCTTGGATGGTATCATCGCTCTTGGCGTTGTTAGCGCCAGCCTGCTGACCTGCGTCAGCACCGTTGAAGCCCTGAGCTCCGGCACCTGCGCCCGGCTGAGCACCACCCTGATACATCTGGGCAGAAGCAGCCTGCATTACCTGGTTGAGGTTAGCGATGGCAGAGTCGATAGCAGCTACATCGGCAGCCTTATGGGCATCCTTGAGCTGCTGGAGAGCCTGCTCGATACCCGGCTTCTTGTCAGCAGGGATCTTGTCGCCGTTGTCCTTAAGGAAATTCTCGGTTGTGAAGATCATTGAGTCGGCCTGGTTCAGCTTGTCAATTTTCTCGCGCTCAGCCTTGTCGGCAGCAGCGTTCTGCTCAGCCTCAGCCTTCATGCGGTCAATCTCCTCCTTGCTCAGACCAGAAGAAGCCTCGATACGGATAGCCTGCTCCTTGCCTGTTGCCTTATCCTTAGCCGATACGTTAAGGATACCGTTGGCATCGATATCGAATGTAACCTCAATCTGAGGAACGCCACGGCGAGCCGGAGCAATGCCTTCGAGGTTGAACTGACCGATGCTCTTGTTCTGAGCAGCCATAGGACGCTCACCCTGAAGAACATGAATCGTTACGGCAGTCTGGTTGTCGACAGCTGTTGAGAATGTCTCGCTCTTCTTGGCAGGTATAGTGGTGTTAGCGTCGATAAGCTTTGTCATCACGCCACCCATGGTCTCGATACCAAGAGTAAGAGGAGTTACGTCGAGCAACACGATGTCGCCAACACCGCTCTCCTTGTTCAAGATGGCGCCCTGGATAGAAGCACCTACAGCCACCACCTCGTCGGGGTTAACACCCTTTGAAGGCTCCTTGCCGAAATAGTTCTTAACCAATGTCTGCACAGCAGGGATACGGCTTGAACCACCTACGAGGATAACCTCGTCGATGTCGCTTGTCTGAAGCTTAGCGTCGCGCATGGCGTTCTGGCAAGGCACGAGACAAGCCTGGATGAGGTTGTGAGCCAACTGCTCAAACTGTGAACGAGTCAAGGTTGTAACCAAGTGCTTAGGCACACCACCCTCAGCTGAGATGTAGGGGAGGTTGATCTCTGTAGAGGTTGTGCTTGAAAGCTCAATCTTTGCCTTCTCAGCAGCCTCCTTCAAGCGCTGCATAGCCATCGGGTCCTTAGAAAGGTCTATGCCCTCGTCAGCCTTGAATTTGCCAACCAACCAGTCGATGATCACCTGATCGAAGTCATCACCACCAAGGTGAGTGTCACCATTTGTAGAAAGCACCTCAAACACGCCACCACCAAACTCGAGGATAGAGATATCGAATGTACCGCCACCGAGGTCGAACACAGCAATCTTCATGTCCTTGTTAGCCTTGTCAACACCATAAGCAAGAGCGGCAGCTGTAGGCTCGTTCACGATACGGCGAACGTTAAGACCGGCAATCTGACCAGCCTCTTTTGTGGCCTGACGCTGAGAGTCAGAGAAGTATGCCGGAACGGTGATTACGGCATCGGTTACTTCCTGTCCCAGATAGTCTTCAGCGGTTTTCTTCATTTTCTGAAGCACCATGGCTGAAATTTCCTGCGGAGTATATTTACGGCCGTCGATGTCGACACGAGGATAGCCACCTTCGTTTACGACGCTGAACGGTACACGAGTTACCTCTTTTGCGCACTGCTCATAGGTTTCACCCATGAAGCGCTTGATTGAATATACGGTGTTCTTCGGGTTTGTGATAGCCTGACGCTTTGCAGGATCACCGACCTTGCGCTCACCGTCTTTTACGAAACCAACAACAGAAGGAGTTGTGCGCTTGCCCTCGCTGTTAGCTATTACTACAGGTTCGTTGCCCTCAAACACGGCAACACAAGAGTTTGTAGTACCTAAGTCGATTCCAATAATCTTTCCCATAATTGTATATTTTTTTATTTTTATTTTCTGAATTTATATTTTTTCATTGAGCGCCTCATTCTATGTTTCCATATCACGATGACGTTCGCCTATTAATATACAAATGGTGTGCCAAAAGGTGCGGCGGCACAGATTATCTGACATCGGCCATGACAGAAGTTCTGACATAATGACACAAACGGGCCAATTATCAGCCATTTACTGACATTTTTTCAAGTTGCCCAAACATTTTAACCCAAATCGGTCATTAGGCCGTTTTTATGTCGTTTTTTTATAACTGCTTGCAGTCTTTTGGTTCTTATAAGGTGTCTTTTGCTTGTTTTTAATTCGCAATAGCTCGCTATTACTCATTAAAAGCCAAACAAAATCCACTCTTCTAAAAATCCAAAATACAAGCAAGCCCTAACGACCGATTTGGGTTTAAGTTCCAACGGTTCAACGCACGAACCGTCCTTCGACATCGACCTGTTTCTTTTCGAACGGATGGAGCACACCGTCAATCAAGACAGCCAACTCGCCACGTTTTATCTTACGCTGTCGGCCATCAATGCAGAAATCATACTCTTTCGCCAACGATGCCATGACTTTCATTGCCGCCGAGCGTTTCATCAGCTTTTCTTGCTTGGCGATGGCAGCAACAAGCGACAAGGCATCTCCCACAGACAAGGCATCCACGGACAAGGCTTCTCCCACAGACTGGCCATCCACATACTGGCCATTTGTATCTACAGACGAAACCTCCTCGTCATGCCTCAAGAGTTTCGCAGCAAAAGGATAGACCTCTGCCAGACCAGCGATGTCGTTCCACGCCACAACCGCGTCGGGTCGGAACAACGTTTTGTTATGCCAGTCGATTGACACTCCTTTACCTTTTAATATACCCGTAGCGCCAATGCGCTGGCAAGGCTTGAAGCAGATGCTGTCTTTAGGCACGTCGGCATAGGGCATGAGATAGCCTCCAGCCTCAAGCAGAACGTTCTGCACTTCCCTTACAGACACCTCATCCACACCCTTGTTCTGCTTCACGGCAATGGCAGCAAGCGCACCGGCAGCCTGTCCTATCTGCATGACGACAGGCTGAAGACGCGTAGAGCCGTTGGCTATGTTAGACACCGACACCGACTTTTCCGCCACCACCAGTTGCTTCACCTCTTGAGGCAGCAACGAGCCGAGCGGCAAGCCGAACGACGGCACGGGATGAAAGTGGAGGTCGGGCAACTGCTCCTCGCCCGTGTAGCGTGTATGGTGATGGTCCACTGGATAATCGCCCACGGCGATGTTGGTCCTATACAGCGGCTGCGCTTGTTCATAAGGGTCGGTCATGTGGTTAAGCGTGAAGCGCACCTTTCCGTGAATGCGTCTCGACTCGCGATGGTAAGGCATGAAGGGCAGACGGTCGGCAGTAGGATATTCGTCATCAGCCAGCGCAAGAGTGTTGAATCCCAACTCATGCTGCATGAAATAGACAAACCGCATGGTGTGCGCCTTCGCCTTTCTTACCGCTTCGTTGCGTTGCTCTGGCGTCATGTCGACCATGTTTGCATAAAAGTCGTTACCCTCGATGGGCCAGTTAATCATATATTTCCCTCCCGGCATCTTGCCATAAGTGACCATCTTGTCCTTCGGCCATTGGCGGTTTGGTTCCTTCGGCGTGATACACTTGTCGTTTATGCAGCAGCAAGCAAAATCGTTGGCGTTATATCCCTCAGGTCTTTCCATGGTCATGTCGCGCCCATAATCTTTCAATATCGCCACATAGGTAAGGTCTTGCACAATGTTGTTTGCCTGTGCCGGAGCAATGTCTTCGTGCGTAACAGCTTGGCTCTCCATGCCCACATCATAAGGCACGCCACACATCTTGGCGATATCTCCCAGCTCAGTAGCGTCGACAAGCACCTTAGCCTCAACGGTGTCCGTCTGTCCGTCGGGTCGTGCCACATGGACAGCCCACATGTTGCCGTTATGGCTCACCGCCTTAACCTCCGACCCGGTCCACAACGTCACGCCCTTTTCCTTTGCCACCATGTTGTGGAAGATGCGGTTGCCCACCGACGGTTCAAACATCACGTTGCTCACCCACCCCGTTTTCAAGGCTTCAAGCGAACCGTAATGAGCAGCAAGACTGTCGCGAAACTCGCCCCACAAACCAGCCGGCATGTTATAGTTGCCATCCACGGCCCCAACGCCAGCCGCCGTGAGCATGCCTCCCAGCCATGTGGTCTGTTCAACGACCATCACACTTGCCCCTAATCGCGCGGCTTGAACAGCAGCCGTAACCCCACTGGTGCCTCCACCGGCTATCACTATGTCTGAACGAAAAATGCCCGCTGTCGCCTTGTGAGCGAAACACAAGAACGAAGCGAGCAATATAATGATGCATGAAAAATTTTTTCGCATGTATAAATTGTAAAAGTTTTGTTATTTTTCAGATTGAAGGTGGCACGAAACATGCCCACCTTTAACCCAAATCGGTCATTAGGCCGTTTTATGTATTTTTTTATAACTTCTTGCAGTCTTTTGGTTTTTATAAGGTGTCTTTTGCTTGTTTTTAATTCGCAATAGCTCGCTATTACTCATTAAAAGCCAAACAAAATCCACTCTTCTAAAAATCCAAAATACAAGCAAGCCCTAACAACCGATTTGGGTTTAATTAAAGATCAGTTGCTTATTTGTATCGGTTGCCGGCATCCCACCATACGCGGACGTTCATGCCGTCACCCTTGCCGCCATTAAGCGACTTGTCTGAAGCGTTCGGATTCTCACGCAGCTCATCGTCCACATAGCGCAGCTTCTTTACGAACTCGCCGTTTGCAGCGTTGATGGTCGACTCCATGCTCACTTTCACAGGTGTGAGCTTAGGATAACCCGTGCGGCGGAACTCGGTCCAAGCCTCTGTGCCGTTAGGATAGAGCGCGAGCCACTTCTGTGTAATGATCTGCTCCAGATGCGTCTCAAAGTCGGCATCACCCTTCCATTCCACCTTACCCGTTGTCATGTAGGTGTTGTCGTTAGCTGTCGAATAGAGCGAAGCGTCCGACACCATGGCACGTTCAGCCTCAAACGAAGCCTTGATGCCCGCAAGATAGTTGGCCTTGGCATCGCCGGCACCGTTCCATCCGCGCAAGGCAGCCTCTGCCTTAAGCAGACAAACCTCTGCATAGCTCATGACCTTCTGACGGATAGGCACACAGAACGACGACTCTGAGTTGTTCTTTGTATTCCATCCCGGCATAGCCTGCAAGCCCCACACATAAGAGCGGTCCTCGGCAGAATAGTTGCTCAGATCAGACGTAGCCAGTCCGTTAGGGATGCCCTTAAACTCGGGGTTCTCGGCTGTAGAGCCATTGGTGTGTCCAAACCACAACGGCATGCGCGGGTCAGCCACGCCACTTGTTGTCTTCAGCATGTCCTCCATGGTCTTGCTCATGCAGAACTCGCCCCATCCAGAAATCTGGAACAGCGGCCATCCGTTGGCACCTGTGCCAGAGATGTAGACACCAGCGTTGTCGTCGTTGCTCTGAAGCAGACCTCCTGTAGCCGCGAGCGCAGCCTCTCCCTCTTGCTTGGCAAGAGCCGGGTCCACATAGACGAGACGCAAGGCGTAACGCAGACGCAGCGAGTTAGCCAGACGCACCCATTTCTTCATGTCGCCATTATATATAAGGTCTTGGTTGTCCTTATATGCAGCCTGGTCTGCCTTGTTGCTGTTAAGCGCAGCCGCTGCCTCTGTCAGCTCCTTAAACACAGCTGCGTAGATGTCCTTCTGGCTGTCATACTTAGCATCGCTGCGACCTGTTGCAGCCTCCGAGTAGGGTATATCGCCAAACACATCTGTCGTCATGGCTGTGCACGAAGCGGCATATATGCGCATGGTCTGGTAGATGTTGTCATAAGCCGGTAGCTTCTTCACCGTCTCAGCCACCGCCTTGACCTGCTTGAGCACGCCCGAGTAGTAGTTGTTCCAGAAACCGTCAGTAACCCACCCGCTGTTGTAGGTGTAGTTGTCTGAGTTGAAATAACTTGCCGAGTTAGCGAAATACTGCGCATAGAGGTTTGTGTGGAGGTTGTCTCCCACCTGATACTCCCATGAAGCGATGTGTGCTCCCTGCTCCTGAATGTATGGCATAACATACGACGGATCGCTGTTAGTGATGCCCATAGGGTCTTGGTTCATCGAGTCGAAATTGTCAGTACACGCAGCCAGCGACAGTCCGAGCACGCAGACCATACCAATATTTAAAATTGACTTTTTCATAATGGTCATACTTTTTAGAATTTAACATTAAGTGAAAGACCTATAGTTCTCGTTGGCGGCATAGACGCAAGCTCGAAGGCCTGTGCATAGTCGTTACGAGAGAATGCTCCCTCCGGGTTCACGGGTGCTGCCTTGTAGATGTAGAAGAGGTCACGTCCTACGAGCGACACGCGCACGCTCTTGATCGGAGTGGTGCTGAGCCAACGCTGCGGCAGGTTATAGCCAAGAGCCAGCTCGCGCAGTTTCACATACGTTCCTTTGTAAACAAACTCCTCAGAGATGCCGTCAGGACCGGCCACTGCGCTCCAGTAGTCTTCTGCTGACACGCCGATGGTGTTTTTCTGTCCACTCTCGTTCACGCCATCCACAACAATCTTCTCGCCGTTCTCACGGCCATAGACGGTCTTTGCAGATGTACCGCTCTGGCAAGCATAGTTGTCGGTGTTGGAGATGAAGTCGCCGCCGTAGCGAATGTCGACCAATGCTGAGAGCGAGAGATCCTTCCAGCGCAATGTTGTGCCCACAGAGCCTGTCCACTTAGGCAGCATGTTGCCGATAACCTTGTCCGACTCGCTGATGGGCAGACCGTTGGCATCAACAATCTTGTTGCCGTTGGCATCGCGCTTGTAAGCCTTGCCCACGATGTCGCCAAACATCTCGCCCTCGTTCACGACCACCGAACCTGTTCGTATAGATCCGAGCGTGAAGCGCTTGATGTCCTTATCCAGCTCCACACACTTGGTTCTGTTGAGACCCCAGTTGAGGTTCACGTCCCATGTCCAGTCTTTTGTGCGTATCGGTGTGCCGCCGATCATGAGCTCGAAGCCGTGGCTGCTGATCTTACCAGCGTTAATGCTCTTAGATGTGTAGCCCGACGATCCCGGCATGTTGACACTCAGGATCTGATCCTTGGTGTCCGACTTATAATAGGTGAAGTCGAGGCTCAAGCGGTTGTTGAACATTCTCAGTTCGGTACCCACCTCAGCCGATGTTGTAGACTCTGGCTTAAGGTCAGCCAACGGCAATGTCTTGTCAAGATAGGTCTTGATGATGCCTGGGTTCACCTTGTCGCCTTCAGCATCGAGCTTATCGCCCGACGTCCAGAAGTGGTACATCGTTGCAAGCTTATACGGGTCGGTGTCGTTGCCTACCATTGCCCATGATCCGCGCACCTTCAAATAGTCGATACACTCGGGCAGCTTGAACATCTCCGAGAGGATGACGCTTGCGCTTACCGAAGGATAGAAATAAGAGCGGTTCCATGAAGGCAGGGTCGAAGACCAGTCGTTACGTCCTGTGATGTCGAGATACGCCATGCTCTTGTAGCCTACCGAAGCAGCGAAGAACACCGACTGGATCTCTTTCTTGGCATAACTCTCCGACACGGTCTGTGTCAGTCCGTTAGCGAGGTTTGACACGCCAGGCACAGCAAACAAGCCCGAGTAGCCACCCAGTCCGTTGCTCTTCATGTTCACTATAGAGGTGCCGAGGTTGGCGTTCACAGAGAAGTCGTTGAAACGCTTGTCGAAATAAAGAATAAGGTCAGCGTTGAACTCCTGGTTTGTAGACTGGCTGTTCACATACTGCGACGCTGTTGATGTAGGGTCAGGCAGACGGTTGTAGCTTTTAAACTGATCGTTGTACCAGTCAATGCCCACACGTCCTGTGAGTCGCAACCAGTCGGTAAATCTTGCCGTTGCGCTGAGCTGTCCTATTATTCGGTTACGGTCGTTCACGTTACCGTTCTCGCTTGCTGTGAGAGCATACGGGTTAGAGTAGTTGTCGCTCGGTCCCGACCAGTTTACCGTGTTGTAGAGATAGTTGCCTGTTCCTTGCGGGTCCTTAAGGTCAGCCAATCGCAAGCCGCGCGGCATCTTCACGAGCTGTGTCATCAAGCCATACTCGCCTTGTCCCGGACGGTTCTTTTTGCGCTCACGCATGTAGTTGAGCTTTGCGCCAACGGTCAGATAATCGTTGTTATATTCTGTGTTGAAGTTAAAATATTGTCTGTTCAACTGGTGGTTAGGCGTCACGTCCTTGTTGCGTGTGTCGGTGAACGACAGACGTCCTGTGATGTTCTTGCCTCCTGCCGATGCAATGACGGTGTTTGAGTAGGCCACACCTGTGTTATAGAAGTCCTTGATATAGTCTTTCTGCGGTGTGAGTGCATAGTCGCTATAGCGTGAGTCGCCCCACAAAGCGTTACGCCAGTTCTGCACCGTCTGCCCTGTCATGCGCGGACCCCAGCTGCCGGTGTCCTTAAGATGCCACACGCCACCTGTGCCCTGTGCATAAGTGTTCTGATAGTCGTAGGGCGAATAAACCATCGAGAAGTCGATGTTGCCGTTATACTCGATGCTGAGCGGCTGTCCCTCCTTGCCTTTCTTCGTTGTCACTATGATGGCACCGCTCTGAGCGCGTGATCCGTAGAGGGCAGCGGCGTTGGCACCTTTGAGCACAGAGATGCTCTCAATGTCCTCAGGGTTGATCTGCGAAGCCGCACCTGCACAGTCGGTACCGCCCCATTGTGTTGCCTGTTCCTGTGTGCCGTCGTTGATAGGAATGCCGTCAACCACCCACAGCGGCTGGTTGTTTCCGCTAAGCGAGTTAAGACCACGCATGACGATACGCGTCGAGCCGCCCATACCTGTGCCCGACTGTGCAATCTGCACACCCGCAATCTTACCTTGCAGCATGTTGGCAATGCTCACATTCTTGTTTTCTGTCAAACCATCGGTCTTAACCTCCTGCATGGCGTAGCCCAGCGCTTTCTTCTCGCGTTTGATGCCGAGCGCCGTCACCACCACCTCGTTCAGCTCTGACGATTCGGGCTGCAGCTCCACGTTCACGTTAGAGCGTCCCTGCAGAGCGATCTCTTGCGGCGTGTAGCCGAGATAGCTAACGACCAGCGTTGTGGCATGAGCCGGCACGTTCACGCTGAAACGTCCGTCGATGTCGGTAATGGTTTTTGTTTTCGTGCCTTTAATCTCGATCGTGGCTCCTGTTACAGGCTCGCCTCGCTCGTCCTTAATGGTACCTGTCACCTTGCGACTGTCTTGCTGCACAATCGCGTTGTTCAAAAAGATGGCTTTTGGAGCAGCCATTGCCGTTGTGCTGCAACCCAACGCCAAGCCAGCTAAGATTGTCCCGGCAAACATGATGTTCTCCATCTTGTTCGTCCTGTTAATAGATGGTCTTTTCATAAACGTCAAAATTAATATCTGTTTAATAGTTTCCTGCTGCAAACTTACAAAAATTATAAACACACCGTATAATTTTCATAATATTTTTTCATTCATAGAATTAAATAATTCTATTTAATATTATTATGCACATTTAGCGCAATAAGTGTTATAAAAGAAAATTTATAAATAATTCTATTTAATTTATTTCGGCCAAGTAAAAAGCAACAAAAAATATATCTTTCAGTCCAATTTCAACGTAAAAGCATCCATTGTTGTTTACATTTTGAACACCTACTTAAGAAACGAAAACAAGAAGCTGCTATCACATCGTTCAAGAGAGGTAAAAAATAAATGAAGAACTTTTTTCTTTTCGCATAAACATTATTTCACTATATCTTTTTTTTAAGTTTAAAGAAAATATGTAACTTTGTCTTTCAAGCTATCATTGAGCCATAAAAAAGCTCAGAGATAGCGGTCTTAAAAACCGCAGAAAGGCAAATAAAAAGCCAAAAGGCATGGTTTGGGAACATAAAAACCATGGTTAGGGAACCTAAATGTCATGGTTTGGGAACATAAATACCGTGGTTAGGGAACATAAAGACCATGGTTAGGATGCCTAAATGCCATGGTTAGGAAGTGTAAGGGCCGCGGTTAAAGGGTTATTATTTAACCATAAAGCAACAATAAGAAAAGAAAGACAACGATATGAAAGCAAAGACACAGCTCATGTTGCTCACCATCTGTGTGCTCGCCCTCGCGCTGATAAACGTGTTCAGCGTGGGCACGACCATGCACTTCAACGAGCAGCGCACCGAGCGCGAACAGTTGGTAAAGCGGCGGTTGGTGCAGATTCGCGCTGCCGAGGAGGCCTACTGCCGCAAACACGGGGTCTATACCGACCGGTTTGACGAGTTGGTGAATGGTGGATTGCTTGCCGACTCGCTCCAGAAGATTCCGTTCTCGGATGGGAAAAGTTTCGACATAAACGTGAGCACCCAAATATCGAAAACGGGCAAAACGATTCCTCTGCTCGAATGTTCTGCCTCTTACAACGACTACCTCAAGGGCTTAGACTCCAACGCGGTGAAACAGCTCAACGAAGAGGCCAACAAAACAGGAAGTTTCCCAGGCCTCAAAATAGGCGACCTCGACACGCCCAATAACAACGCAGGGAACTGGGAGTGACCCTTTAAGGGAAGAGTGAAGAACGAAGAGTGATGAGTGAAGAATTCGATAGCCTCTTTTAAGTGAAGAACGAAGAGTGATGAGTGAAGAATTCGATAGCCTCTTTTAAGTGA
>ENA-OPMP01000036-OPMP01000036.1-human-gut-metagenome-genome-assembly--contig:-NODE-36-length-63420-cov-14.352561_pt1 | contig 63420 bp, 63 predicted proteins | sample MGYA00241527_ERZ501751 | MGnify/ENA primary metagenome ERZ501751 (study PRJEB25962, sample SAMEA2042647) | human gut metagenome | biome: human gut; feature: human-associated habitat; material: faeces... | reverse complement strand
ACCTCGACGGCGACCAGTTCGTCTGCGGCAACCGCCAGTGCTCTCTGACAAGCCACAGATCTTCTTCAACTATTTCCGCCAGCAGTTTGCTCAGGTCACGAACCCGGCCATCGACTCGATAAGGGAGAACCTCGTGATGTCGCTGAGCGAATATATCGGGCGCGTGGGAACAGGCATCCTGACACCCGACGAGACCAACTGCAAGATGGTGCGTCTGCCACACCCCATCCTCACAAACACGCAGCTCGACATCTTGTGCAACATCAGATACAAGGGCTTCAACACCGTGAAGCTGCCTATAATATTCGAGTGCAGCAAGGGCGAAGACGGTCTGCGCGAGGCACTCGACGAACTGTGCAAGCAGGCTGAGCGCAGCGTCGACGACGGCTACAACTACATCATTCTCTCCGACCGCGACATCGACGCCGACCACGCAGCCATACCGTCGCTGCTCGCCGTGAGCGCCGTACACCACTACCTCATCTCTGTGGGCAAGCGTGTGCAGACAGCACTTATCGTGGAGAGCGGCGAGATAAGAGAGGTCATGCACGCCGCCCTGCTCTTGGGCTACGGCGCATCGGCCCTCTGCCCATATCTCACCTACGCCATCCTTGACGACCTCGTGAAGAAGGGCAAGATACAGGAAAACTATGAGACCGCCGAGGCCAACTATATAAAGGCCGTGAAGAAGGGCCTGTTCAAGATCATGGCCAAGATGGGCATCTCGACCATACGCTCTTATCGCGGTGCAAAGATCTTTGAAAGCATCGGTCTGAGCGAGAGTCTGCTGAAGACGTATTTCGGAACAGAAGTATCAACCGTGGGAGGCATCGGACTGGCTACAATAGCACGCGATGCCATAGCCCTGCACAACAAGGCGTTTGAGAAGGATATAAACACCGACTTCCTGCCCAACAACGGACAGTTCCACTGGCGTCGCGACGGCATACAGCACGCATGGAACCCTGAGACCATCGCCAAGCTGCAACTGGCAACACGCACAGGAAACTATGACAAGTTCAAGGAGTTCTCGAAGCTTGCTGACGAGAAGGAGGAGCCGATCTTCCTGCGCGACTTCTTCGACTTCCGCCGCTCACCCATCGACATCAACGAGGTGGAGCCGGTGGAGAGCATCGTGAAACACTTCGTGACGGGTGCCATGTCGTTCGGTGCGCTCTCCAAGGAGGCACACGAGGCGCTGGCGCTGGCCATGAACAAGCTCGGAGCACGAAGCAACACAGGCGAAGGAGGAGAGGACAGCGAGCGCTTCCACTCTACCATCGACGGCATCTCGCTGTCGAGCAAGACAAAGCAGGTGGCATCGGGACGATTCGGCGTGACAACCGAATATCTGGTCAACGCCGAGGAAATTCAGATCAAGGTGGCACAGGGAGCGAAGCCCGGCGAGGGCGGTCAGCTGCCGGGATTCAAGGTCAACGAGATCATCGCGAAGACACGCCACTCTATTCCCGGCATCTCGCTCATCTCGCCTCCACCTCACCACGACATCTACTCTATCGAGGACCTGGCACAGCTCATCTTCGACCTCAAGAACGTGAACCCGAAGGCGGCCATAAGCGTGAAGCTCGTGGCTGAGAGCGGTGTGGGAACCATCGCTGCCGGCGTGGCAAAGGCCAAGGGCGACCTCATCGTCATATCGGGCGCCGAGGGCGGCACAGGCGCTTCGCCGGCATCGAGCATGCGCTTCGCCGGCATCTCACCCGAGATAGGCCTGAGCGAAACTCAGCAGACGCTGGTGAAGAACGGGCTGCGCGGACAGGTGCGCCTGCAGGTCGACGGACAGCTGAAGACGGGCCGCGACGTCATAATGATGGCGCTGCTCGGTGCCGAGGAGTTCTCGTTCGGTACGGCTCCTCTCATTGTGCTCGGATGCGTGATGATGCGCAAATGTAACCTCAACACCTGTCCCATGGGTGTGGCGACACAGGATCCCAAGCTCCGTGCCCACTTCCGCGGACATTATAAGTATGTAATCAACTATTTCACGTTCCTCGCACAAGAGGTGCGCGAGTATCTGGCTCAGATGGGAGCACGCTCGCTCAACGAGATCGTGGGCCACACAGAGCTGATCGTGCCTCGTCACGAGCAGGGCGGCACAAAGGCGGCGGCGCTCGACTTCTCACGCTTGCTCTTCAAGGAACAGGGCGACACCACGCTCTACCACACAAAGGAACAGAAGCACGACCTCAACGACGTGCTCGACCAGCAGCTCATAAGGGGTGCGCAACGCGCAATAACTGACGGAGAAGAGGTGAACCTCGACTTTGCCATCAAGAACACCGACCGCGCGGTGGGTGCCATGCTCAGCGGCATGATTGCCGAGAAATATGGCAACGCCGGACTGCCCGACAAGACGGTGAACGTCAAGTTTAAGGGATCGGCAGGACAGAGCTTCGGTGCGTTCCTGACACACGGTGTCGACTTCAAGCTGGAGGGCGAGTGTAACGACTACTTTGCCAAGGGCCTCTCAGGAGGACGTGTAAGCATTCTGCCTCCCATACGCTCCAACTTTGCTGCCGAGGACAACATCATCGCCGGAAACACCGGACTCTACGGCGCTACGGGCGGAGAGCTGTATGTCAACGGTAAGGTGGGCGAACGTTTCGGCGTGCGCAACTCGGGAGCCATTGCGGTCATCGAGGGCGCGGGCGACCACTGCTGCGAGTATATGACTGGCGGACGTGTGGTGGTGCTCGGAGAGACGGGACGCAACTTCGCTGCCGGCATGTCGGGAGGTGTGGCTTACGTCTGGGACAAGAACCATAACTTCGACTATTTCTGCAACATGGACATGGTGGAGATCAATCTGGTGGACGACAGCAGTTACCGCAAGGAGCTGCACGAGCTCATACGCCAACATTATCTCTACACGGGCTCTAAGCTGGCACGCACCATGCTCGACGACTGGAACCGCTATGTGGAAGACTTCATACAGGTGGTGCCCATCGAGTATAAGCGTGTGCTGCAAGAGGAGCAGGTCAAGAAGCTACAACAGAAGATAGCTGACATGCAGAGAGATTATTAAGCGCATTGCGCAATGCGCAATGCGGAATGTTGAGTGTTGAATGTTGAATGTTGAATGTTGAATGTTGAATGTTGAATGATTGCGGCAAGCCGCAATGTGGAATGAAGAATGTGGAATGAACACTCAACACTCCACATTCAACATTGCGCAAAGCGCAACCATTCAACACTCAACACTCCACATTCAACATTGCGCAAAGCGCAAACACTCAACACTCAACACTCAACATTCAACATTCAACATTGCGCAAAGCGCAACCATTCAACATTGCGCAAAGCGCAACCATTCAACATTCAACACTCCACATTCAACATTCAAATTATGGGCAATCCAAAAGCATTTCTTACTATCCCGCGCAAAGATGCGGGGTATCGACCAATACATGACCGCATCCACGACTTTGGCGAAGTGGAGCAGACCCTGAACAGCAATGACCGTCGCCAACAAGCATCGCGCTGCATGGACTGTGGCGTGCCGTTCTGCCACTGGGCATGCCCGTTGGGCAACAAGCCGCCAGAGTGGAACGACGCCCTGTTTAAAGGCGACTGGGAGCTGGCATACCGTCTGCTGAACGCGACAAACGACTTCCCCGAGTTTACAGGACGTATCTGTCCGGCGCTCTGCGAGAAGGCGTGCGTGCTCAACCTCATGGAACATGAGCCGACAACAAACCGCGAGGACGAGGCTGCCATAACGGAGCATGCCTTCGCTGAAGATTTTATACGCATAAACCACCCCGAACGCAACGGCAAGAAGGTGGCTGTCATCGGTGCAGGACCTGCGGGTCTGGTGGCTGCAAACCGCCTGAACCTCAAGGGCTACAGCGTGACGGTGTATGACAAGAACGAGGCGGCAGGTGGACTGCTGCGCTACGGCATTCCTAACTTCAAGCTTAACAAGCAGGTCATCGACCGACGCATAAACATATTGGAGCAGGAGGGCATTGTGTTCGAATATGGCAAGGACATTGATGTGACACATCTGCCCGAGGGCTACGATGCTTACGTCGTGGCAACAGGCACACCGACAGCCCGCGACCTGAAGATTCCGGGACGCGACCTCAAGGGCGTTTATCTGGCTCTCGAGATGCTGTCGCAGCAGAACCGCGTGCTGGCAGGAATGGAGTTTAAGAAGGACCAGCTGGTCAACGCCAAGGGCAAGGACGTGCTCGTCATCGGCGGTGGCGACACGGGCAGCGACTGCATAGGCACGGCGCACAGACAGGGATGCAAGTCGGTGACGCAGATAGAGATCATGCCGAAACCGCCCGTGGGACCTGAGGACCCGAAGAACCCATGGCCCAACTGGCCACGAACGCTCAAGACAACATCGAGCCACGAGGAAGGATGCACACGCCGTTGGAACATCAACTCGCTCGAGTTTATCGGAAAGGACGGAAAGCTAACGGGCGTGCGCGTGCAGGAGATCGACTGGAAGCCGAACCCTGAAGGGGGCAGACCGCTCATGGTCGAGAAAGGCAAGCCTGAGATCATAAAGGCCGACATGGTGCTGCTGGCAATGGGATTCCTTAAGCCCGAACAGCCACAGTTTGCGGACAACGTGTTCGTGGCTGGCGATGCTGCCAACGGCGCCTCGCTGGTGGTACGAGCCATGGCAAGCGGAAGAAAAGCTGCTGCCGAAGTTGATAAATTCCTTACTAAATGAGATTCGTCCCTATCAACAATTTCTTAATATTGATTCGGTAGCACGGGCACCCGGTGGGGTGCCCGTTTTTTTGTTTTTGACCAGCTTAAGATTGGGTTTGCTCTTAGGAGGAACACTGCGAAGACCAGCCGCGCGACATTACGCCATATCGCGATGCCGACAACAACGTCTACTATTTTGCCTTCGGTCTAAACTGGAGAGGCGTGATAGAGGATGAAAGGGCGGAGAGGTATAGATGAACAGTTGACGAGTTGATGAGTTGATGAGCTGATGAGTTGACGAGCTGATGAGTTGACGAGCTGATGAGCTGACGAGTTGAATTAAAAAAAGTTAAATGTTTTTAAATCAAATGGTCTCATGCGCTCATAACTTGCTGATATAAGATATAATGTGTAATTTTGCAGACCGATTATTTCGGGGGCACACTTAGAGCCCCCTGTGCTGGTGTGTTAATAGTGACTCTTTTGGCCGAGAGCCATGGTTAGTGAATCGCTTGCACAAAGTAAAATAATAATGTTTTTTAGTAGTAAAATTTAAATTTTAAAATGAACACTTTAAGTTACAAGACTATTTCCGTAAACAAGGAAACAGCCAAGAAAGAGTGGGTCGTGGTTGATGCCAGCGACCAGATTGTAGGCCGCCTCTGCTCTAAAGTAGCCAAGCTGCTTCGCGGAAAGTACAAGCCCACATTCACTCCTCATGTAGACTGTGGCGACAACGTCATCATCATCAACGCCGACAAGGTTGTCTTCTCTGGCAAGAAAGAGACTGACAAGGTCTACACACGTTATACTGGTTATCCCGGTGGCCAGCGCTTCAACACTCCCGCAGAGCTGCGCAAGCGCGAGGGCGGTATCGACAAGATCATCCGTCACGCCGTTAAGGGTATGCTCCCCAAGGGTCCTTTAGGCCGTAGCCTGATGGACAACCTCTATGTTTATGAGGGCACAGAGCACAAGCACGAGGCACAGAAGCCCAAGGCAATAGATATTAACCAGTATAAATAATTCAAGGTAGAAAATGGAAATGATTAATGCAATAGGTCGCCGCAAAAGCGCTGTAGCTCGTGTTTATGTTACAGAAGGCACCGGCAAGATCACTATTAATAAGGTAGAACTCTCTAAGTATTTCCCTTCTGCAATCCTGCAGTATGTTGTAAAGCAGCCTCTGTTGGCTCTTGAGGCAACAGAGAAGTACGACATCAAGGCTAACCTCGATGGCGGTGGCTTCACAGGCCAGAGCCAGGCTCTGCGTCTCGCTATCGCACGCGCACTGGTGAAGATCAACGCTGAGGACAAGAAGGCTCTGAAAGACCACGGATTCCTCACTCGCGACTCTCGTGCCGTTGAGCGTAAGAAGCCAGGTCAGCCCAAGGCTCGTCGTCGCTTCCAGTTCAGCAAGCGTTAATATTTGGAGAGTGGTTGAGGCACCTTATTATATATGCGTGGCTTAACCAACCCCAAAGTTTAGCATCCAAACTCGCAAGACCGAAAATTGATTTTTGAATTAGGAATTTTGAATTTTGAATTAAGGTTTTGAGTTAAGATTTTTGAATTGAGACTTTCTAATCAAGATTTTCTAAATAAGATTATCTGATTAAGATTATTTGATTTTCGAATCAAGAAAATATCTCAGGAAAAAAGAATAATTCAAAATTGAAAAATTCAAAATCGGCGTAGCCGACAATTCAAAACTCAAAATTCAAAATTCAAAACTCGTTACTTGTGGGCTGGTTCGAGAAAAACTAAAAGGAAAGTAAACAATTTAAAGCAAAAAACAAAAATGTCAAGAACAAATTTTGACCAGTTACTCCAGGCAGGTTGCCACTTTGGCCACCTCCGTCGCAAGTGGAATCCCGCAATGGCTCCTTACATCTTCATGGAGCGCAATGGTATCCATATCATCGATTTGAACAAAACCGTAGCCAAGGTTGACGAGGCTGCAGAGGCTCTCAAGCAGATCGCTAAGCAGGGCAAGAAGGTGCTGTTCGTCGCTACTAAAAAACAAGCTAAGGACGTTGTTGCTGAGAAGGCAGCAAGCGTAAACATGCCTTACGTTATCGAGCGTTGGCCGGGCGGTATGCTCACCAACTTCCCCACCATCCGCAAGGCTGTGAAGAAAATGGCGAACATCGACAAACTGATGAACGACGGTACATTCTCTAACCTTTCTAAGCGTGAGCTCCTCCAGATCACACGCCAGCGTGCAAAGCTCGAGAAGAACCTCGGCTCTATCGCTGACCTGACCCGTCTGCCGAGCGCTCTCTTCGTTGTTGACGTGATGAAGGAGAACATCGCTGTGAAGGAGGCTAACCGTCTGGGTATCCCCGTTTTTGCTATCGTCGACACCAACTCTGACCCCAAGAACATCGACTACATCATCCCCGCTAACGATGACGCTAAGGATTCTGTAGACGCTATCCTGACAGCTTGCTGCGCTGCTATCGCAGAGGGCGTAGAGGAGCGCAAGGTAGAGAAGGCTGACGAGAAGGCTGCTGCTGAGCAGAACGAGGGTGCTGACAAGAAGCGCGTTCGCAAGGCTCGCAAGGAAGAGGCTCCTAAGGCTGAGGCTACAGAGGCTCCCGCAGCTGAGTAAGCTATAAGGACACCACACAACGATCCTTTAAAGCAAAAAGAACCCAGAAGAGGGTTTAGCAAAAAAAACAAATAAATCATAACAAGACAATCATGGTGCGGACACACCATAACAGCGTGTCCGCACCGTTAAAACAATAAAACAACATATGGCTGTTTCAATTGAAGATATCAAGAAACTTCGCGCTATGACAGGTGCTGGTTTGGCTGACGTAAAGAAGGCTCTGACTGAGGCTGAAGGCGATTTCGATAAGGCTAAGGAGTTGCTCCGTGAGCGTGGACTCGCTATCGCTGCTAAGCGTTCAGACCGCGAGACCTCTAACGGTTGCGTGCTCGTTAAGAACGTTAATGGCTTTGCTGCCATGATCGCTCTGAAGTGTGAGACCGACTTCGTTGCCAACGGTGCCGATTTCATTCAGCTGACAAGCGACATCCTTGACGCTGCCATCGCTGCCAAGGCTCAGACTCTTGACGAGGTTAAGGCTCTGAAGCTCGGCGAGAGCGACGTTCAGGCTGCTGTTACACAGCGCTCAGGTATCACCGGCGAGAAGATGGAGCTTGACGGCTACAACGTGCTCGAGGGTGAGAACATCGAGGTTTACGACCACATGAACAAGCACACTCTCTGCACCATGGTTCAGCTCAACGAGAACAACGCTGAGGCTGGTCACAAGATCGCCATGCAGGTTGCTGCCATGAAGCCTATCGCTCTTGACGAGGAGTCAGTTCCTGAGTCAGTGAAGGAAGAGGAGTACAAGGTTGCTGTTGAGAAGACCAAGGAAGAGCAGATCGAGAAGGCTGTTGAGAACGCCGTTAAGAAGGCTGGCCTCAACCCCAACCACTTCGACTCTGAGGACCACATCGAGTCTAACCAGGGCAAGGGATGGATCACAGCTGAGGACGTTGCCAAGTTCCGCGAGATCAAGGCTACCGTTTCTGCTGAGAAGGCTGCCAACCTCAACGAGAACATGATCCAGAACATCGCTAAGGGTCGTGTTGGCAAGTTCTTGAAGGAGAACTGCCTCGTTTGCCAGGAGTTCCAGTTCGGCGACGGCGACAAGCAGAGCGTTGCTGACTACCTGAAGAAGGAGAGCAAGGATCTGAAGATCGTTGCTTACAAGCGCTTCACTCTCGCTGCAGAGTAATAAAAAGCAACTGCCACCATGTTTCTGTAAAGACTTAAACCTCTAACGAGTTTTAGAGTTTTAGAGATTTAGATTTTTATAAAGACAGGCACAAATAATAAAAGCCACGAAGGATTGTTTTTCCTTTGTGGCTTTTTCTTTTGTGGTTTACCTTTTGTGTTTTACCTTTTGTGTGTTTCCTTTTGTGTTTTACCTTTTGTGTGTTTCCTTTTGTGTTTTTCCTTTCTGCTTTTTCCTTTCTGCTTTTTCCTTTCTGCTTTTCCCTTTCTCATTTTCACCCTCTCATCTTCCCTTCCTTCTCTCCCTTTCACCTTTTCTTTTATACTATTCCTTTCTCCCTTTTTCATCTTCCTTACCTTCTCTCCATTTCACTTTTCCTTTTCTTCTTTTCTTCTTTTCTTCTTTTCCTTTATTCTTTTCCTTTCTCCTTTTCTTTTCTCCTAACCTTCCCTTATTTTATCTTTTCTTTCTTCAATCTTTCCTTTAATTCACTTTCCCTTTCATCAAACCTCATCTACCTGTGTCTTTCTAATCTGTTATCCACATACGCGCCATTTTAAAAGCCTGTAACAGCACGAAAATCTTCAACAGTAAGATTTATTATTTACGCACAAGAAGAGAGCACAGAAGCAAAAACTGTGGATAAACAGAAACATGAGAAGACAAGGAAAAGACAAGAAAACAACAACTATATGTTAACAACGTTGTTTCAGCATGATAACCAATTGATTAATATCAACTGAAAATATTGTGACTTCAATATTATTGTGGAAAAAAACTTAGAAAGAGTGGATAACATGTGGATAACTTGATGGCGTTATATGCATAAAACGACTATCAGCACGAGTCGTAAGGACATCAACAACAAGCAGTTAACAAGTTATCAACACTTAACGGCAAGTTTATCAACAAGATAAAAGGATGTTGTTAACAGCACAAAACAACGTAATTAACAACAAACCGCCATTTCATCAACAAAAGAACGCTTCTTTATTAACAATAAACCACTTCTTTATTAACAAAAGTAGGATTAATTATCAACAACATAAAACAAGTTATGCACAACATTGTGGATAAACCGCTTTAAATAAAGAGCATAAAAAAGCCGCCCGATCCGAAGAGACCTTGCGGCATTAATGAAAGGAGGAGTGGTACCACCAGGAATCGAACCGGGGACACAAGGATTTTCAGTCCTTTGCTCTACCAACTGAGCTATGGCACCATGTTTTTAGCGAGTGCAAATGTACGAATAAATTTCGTTTCTGCCAAACATTACTTTACTTTTTTGCATCTATTAACTCATTTTTCTTTATCCGAGGCCGTAAACACATCATAATAACGCGAGAAATTACCCTTTCGGCCAAGATTGAGATGTGAAATCTTAATTATGTCGGGATGAGAAATGATGTCGGGATGAGAAATGATGTCGGGATGAGAAATGATGTCGGGATGGAAAATCTTTATCATGTCGGCAAGAAGAAAATCGGGATGAAAGGACACCTCATTGAAATAGGTGCTTCTCTCGCTGCTGCATTGGTAGATTTTTGCGTTTCTGAACGCTTTGATGTTAGCATAGCCATGATACTCGGCAAGCAACTGCTGCTTGCTGAGGGGGCGCGGACCTAAGTAGGTGAACAGCCACACGTCGGCATCGTGTGCTGCTGCCACAACAGCTTCGGGGGCAAGGGAAAGAGAGCCGCTGTGGGTGTCGTGTGCAAAGACATAGCGGGCGTTTGCATCTGAAAGAAGCGTTGCCATGGAGCTTGCCCCGCCAGGACAATACCATGTGCCGCTGGTGACACGCTCCGTCAAGACCATTGGCCGTTGCTTGGCCTTGGCTGCCAAGGCAACAAGGTTCTTGTAGCTTTTCTCGACCTGCGTAAAGAGGCTGTCGGCCTGGCGCTCCTTGCCTATGAGCAAACCATAAAACCTCATCCACTCGGCTCTTGCCAAGGCGTTGGGTTCCATATATTCGACACACTCTATAACAGGCGCCTTCAAGCGTTTGAGCATGCTGAAAGAACCGTTCTCATAGGACGACATGAAAAGGGCCTGAGGGTGAAGAACAGCCATCTGCTCCAAAGAAGGTGCCATGCTGCTACCACAACTGGTTATGGTGCCTTGTGCGATGAGCTTCTGCAGCTCCGCTATGTTCACATACTCAGCATCGCACACGCCCTTTATGACCGTTGGGGCTTGTAGCCAAAGCATGAGTTGGCACAAAGGAGCTGTGGCCACAACAGCACGGTTGACAGGAAGATACACGACATCGGAACCGACGGGGAGGTTTCCCACCACCTGTGCTGAGTCGGCACGTTTTACCAGACAATATTTATGCAAGACGTGTCCCTTCTTCCATGGGTCGTTTATTATGATCTCATCATAACGGTCATGAGCTATGCGCGTAAGGAGCGTCGCATACCGGTAACGTATGGTGTCGCCAGAAGACGAGACTCCTACCCCACTTTTGTTTCCACACGATGACAAGGAAACGGCTATGGACAAGAAGCTGATAAAGAACAAACAACAGATGCCAAGAGACGAAAAGAGGTTCTTGCCAAAAGCAAAGGAGCGGCTATTGCTTGAAGCAGAAGAACAGCCCTTGCTTGAAGCAGAAGAGCGGCCATTGCTTGAAGCAAAGGAGCGGCCCTTGCTTGAAGCAGAAGAACAGCCCTTGCCAAAGACAGAAGCGCGGTTGGCTTTAGCCATGCTTTCCCGGTTATTTTTTCTTTGTATCTTTTCCATCTTGTTTGTTTTCTACACCGATCTGTTTAATGACACTATAAGCGTTATAGAGACCAAGCTCGCCAGCCTTGCTCAGACGTGTAACGGCTTCTGCCTTACGTCCACACTTCTGAAGAACAAGGCCGCTGTTATAATAGGCTTCCGCCATGTTGGCGTTGAGCTGTATGGCTTTGTCGTAGAGGCGCAAAGCCTTCTCATAGTCTTTGCGTGCGGCACACATGTTGGCCTCGTCATAATAGAGGTATGCGTTTTGCGGCGACAGTTCAATTGCTTTCCTTATGTCGTCGAAAGCTTTGCCTTCTGTAATGACGTTTGCGGCACCTTGTGACAACTGGAATTCGCCCATAAGGGCATGACACACAGCACGTTGCCAATAAGCAAGAGCCGAAGCCGAGTCGAGCTGTAGATAGGCAGTAAGGTCTGAAATGGCAGCATCAAGGTTCTGCACAGCCGTATAGGTCACGGCTCGTTCCATGAGCAGGTGCTTGAGCGTCAGGTCTCCACGGGCGTTGTCTATGCGTTGCGAGAGCGTGTCTATGCGTGTGAGCAAGGCTTTTGACGACAGCTCGTCAAGATGGCGTGAAGCACAATTGACATAGATGGGTTGCGATGCGTTGGCGTTTTGCGCGTTGAAGGCTTCCACCTCAGCCGAGAAAGCATGATAGCTCTTGACCCCATTGTCGTACATGAAGAGAGAGAGGGCGTACATGGGCTTGAGGGTCAGCTCCACATTGCGGTTCTGCACCTTGCCTCTATAGCTGCTCTTATAGTCGTGGTCCACCTCTTGCTTGTCTTCCACCACAATCTGGTTATATTTGTCGGGGTCCACCTCGCTACGTTTGCGCATCTGCTTGCTCTTGTTCTTGCTCCAGCGCGGCTGGATGCCTTGATGCTTGTTCATCTGCGCCTTCATGATACGAAACTCGTCGAGCTCCGCCTTGGCGGTGAGGCCGAGACGACGATAGCAGTTAGCGCGGCGTGAGAGACCAATCCAGAAGTTTGGAAACTGTGAAATGACGGTCGAATAGTCGCGTATGGCTGCGTGGAGGTTTCCTGTTTTGTCGAGCAAGATGGCACGGTTGAACAAGGCCATGACGTTATGAGGTTCCATCTTCACGACATAGTCGAAATCGGTAATGGCACGATTGTCGTCGCCCAGCTGCATTCGGAGCAGTCCGCGGTTATAATGGGCAAGAAAATTGTTGGGATCGAGGTCAAGGGCCGTATCATAGTCGGCCATTGCTCCTCGCAGGTTGTTGACGTTGTATCTTGCCAGCGCACGGTTTATATAGTTGTTCACCGACTTGGGCTTAAGGTGTATTGCCTTTCCGAGGAACGTGTCGGCATCTTTCCACTGGCGTTTGGAAAGAGCAATCATGGCCCTTGTTGTCCATGCCGAGCCGTCATAAGGGTCTATCTCCAAACTCTTGTCGAGCCATCGTCCTGCCTCTGTCGTGTCTTTCTGCATGAGGTAGATCTCAGCTTTGAGCGAATAGGCATTGGCATATTTCTTCCATTTCACGATCATGGTGTCGAGCTGCTGTTGAGCCAGCTCATACTGCTTGCTTTCAACGTTACACAACGCGCGGTTGAACCATGCTCCTTTGTTTTGCGGATCAAGGCTGATGAGCTTTGTATAGTCGGTTATGGCGTCGTCATAGTTGTTCTGCCTTATGCGGCACAAACCTCTTAGCTCATACATGTTCGACATGTACGGGTTCAGGCCTATGGCATGTGTGACGTCGGTTTCTGCGCCCACATAGTCGTCGAGGTAAAACTTGGCCACGCCTCGCAGGTACCACGGCTCGTAGAGATATGGTTTGGCGTTGAGCACCTGGTTGAAATATTGTATTGAAAGAACATAGTCTTCATAATAAAGCGCGCTACGGCCCGTTATCATTAGCCTGTCTGTATTAAACTGGGCATTTATGGACAACGACAAGAATGAAAAGAAAATGAAGACCAATGCTTTTTTCATAACAAAATAGAAAGACGAGGAAGAAAAGATATGAGGGTGTGTCAAAATGGAATTGGAACGCTGTTCCGGTTAATTCACATTTGACACACCCCGACAATAATTATAATTAAAAAAATAATAAATGTTCAAACTAAATCGACCCCTAAGGTGTGAACACAAGGGTCATTCTGTAAGGCACCTTAGCGTCGCACAGGTTTTGTTCTGTAAGAACAACGGTAGCGTCCGAGAAGAAACTGCTTGAGCTTGTTGCGTATGAGCTGCTTGCGCAAGGGCGAAATGCGGTCTATGAACATTGTGCCGTCAAGGTGGTCAAACTCGTGCTGCATGACACGGGCAAGATAACCCTCCACCCATTCGTCGTGCTCGTTGAAATCGGTATCCATATATCTTACATGGATGCGCGTGGGACGTGTCACGCTCTCGTGAATGCCTGGCAAGGAGAGACAACCCTCCTCCATCGACTCCTTCTTAGAGTCGTCATCATATTCGATGATGTGGGCATTGATAAATGCCTTCTTAAAACCTTTGTATTCTGGAAGGTCGTCACTCAACACGTCGAGGTCTATGACCACCACACGAATGTCCTTGCCGATCTGAGGAGCCGCCAATCCCACGCCATCGCTGTCAGTAAGCGTCTCAAACATGTTTTCAAGCAAGGTGTCAAGACCTTCATAGTCTTTGTCAATGTCGACAGCTGTTTTGCGAAGCACAGGCTGTCCGTAAATATAAATAGGTAAAATCATTATACGTTTTGTCGCATCTGCAAGTAATCTTGCAAAATTATGGTTGCACTAATCTCATCGACAAGAGCTTTGTTGCGTCGCGCTTTCTTGTTTATGCCGCTGTCCAAGATGGTACGGTGAGCCAAGACAGAGGTAAAACGTTCATCATAATAAGAGATGGGGATGGCAGGGAAAGTTTTCTTGAACAGGGCAACAAACTGTCGCACGCGGGCCAAGTTTTCGCTTGCCTCACCGTTCATCTGTTTGGGCTCGCCTATGACAACGCTCTCCACGTTTTCATGAGAGAAATAGTCTTTAAGAAACGTGAGGAGCGTTGATGTAGACACGGTGGCCAATCCGCCGGCAATGATCTGAAGCGGATCGGTCACGGCTAAGCCTGTGCGCTTTTTACCATAATCTATAGAGAGTATTCTTGCCACTCAGTATGTGTTTGTTGTTTGATTATGTTTATGCGTCTTCAAATGCTTATTTCTTCAGCAGCAACCAAGCGTCGGGATACTGCGCACGGAAGCTGTTGCGTGAGCTTACAGCCGCTGCCTTGTTGTCGAAAGTAGACACGATAACACGGTAGAAGTTGATCGAAGGGTTGTAAGCCACCTGTGCAGCATGGCCCTGATTCTTAAGACGCTGCTGAAGACCGAGAGCGTTGGCCTTTGAACCAAACGAACCGACCACAACGCTGAAAGCCTTCAAGCCACCACCATCGACAACGGTCACGGCCTCCGACTTTACACTTACATTATCTGAGTTGTCCACTACTGTGGTCTGTGTGGCAGGTTTCTCTACCAGAGGAGTAACAACGGGAGTCTCTTCAACAGGGGTTGTCTGCTGAGCCTCCTGTGCCTTTGCTTTCTCATAAGCCTTCTTGTATGCACTTTCTTTTGAGCCTCCGCAGCTTGCGAAAGCCATTGCAAGGCACAAGCCTGCGCACAGAATGATTGTCTTTTTCATATTCATGTCAAGTTATTAGAAATTTATATAAGTTCTTTTTATTTGTGCGAAATTACAAAATTATATATTAATAGCGAAAGAAAGGGGCTATAAAGTTTGTTAAATGGGCTTTTCATTGGCTTTTTAAAGAAAATTCACAGCAAAAAACTTGTAAATAGCATTTGTTTTTACTATTTTTGCAACATAAGAACACCCCAACACACATATTGTTAAACTAAAAACGAACAGACAATGAAAACATTAGGTTACATCGGAGCATTTTTAGGTGGAGCTATTGCAGGAGCAGCCTTAGGTCTGCTGTGCGCACCAGAGAAAGGAAGTGAGACACGCACCAAGATTAGCGACGCTGTCGACGATTTCTGCAAGAAACATAATATAAAGGTAAGCAGAAAGGAAATGGACGACCTCGTTGACGACATCAAGGATGCCGCTGAGCCAGAGAACGCATAACACAAAGGCATGTTCTCTAACGACAAAAATATTGAAACCATCGGCCAACTTGTTGAGGTAACGAAACATTACATCGGGCTTCAGACACGCTATGCCAAGCTCGATGTAATGGTTAAGATTGTGCGCTTGCTGACAGTTGCCACGATGGCTTTGCTGCTTAGCGTGTTGCTCATGCTCGCGCTCATCTACCTGTCGTTTGCTGCCGCTTTTGCCCTGGGAACAGTTTGGGGCAACGCCCTCGCCTTCTGTGCTGTGGCTGCCTTCTATCTCTTCCTGCTGTTTATGTTTATCTGTTTCAGAAAGCGATGGATAGAGAAACCTTTGGTGCGTTTCCTTGCGTCCATATTGCTTAACGGCTGACAGAGAGTGTCCAGGAACAAGGCGGTTTCCAACAGATAGAGACCCACGATTTTGAAACGCTTTAAAGAACAAGAAAAATGGAACTGAAAGCAACTAACGACAGCACACAGCAACGCACCTTCTGCACGCTCGAAGAGATTGAAAGCTACAAGGACGAGCTGCGGCAAAGCATACACGACGACGAGAAGCGCATCGGCAAATTATGGAGCGACCTGTTCCATAAGGAAGACAGACACACCCCCAAGACACCTGTTCAGAGAATGATAAACATGGTAAACATTGGGTCGGGAGTTCTAGACGGGCTGATTCTCGGATGGAAGCTTTACCGTAAATTTAAAGGAGGAAGACGTTAGCAACCTTTGTCAACAAGGAAGATGCTAACGTCTTCTTTTTTGTAATTAGCTGATATTTCACAAAATAATTTTCTTTTCTCACTTAATTTTTGTAACTTTGCATCCGATTTTTGGCAAGCTTCTTGAAATGTTTTCAAGACGACACAAAAAGATAATTGTTTAAACATTAAGATAAAGGATTTTCAGTAATGATTACAGTTACCAACTTGGCCATTCAGTTTGGCAAACGAGTTCTGTACAAGGATGTAAACATCAAATTCACTCCCGGAAACATTTATGGTGTCATTGGTGCTAACGGAGCGGGCAAGTCGACCCTTCTCCGTGCCATCAGCGGCGACCTTGAGCCCAACAAGGGTTCCATAGAGCTTGGTCCCGGCGAGCGCCTCTCCGTGTTGGAGCAGGACCACTTCAAATATGACGCCTATAGCGTGCTCGACACCGTGCTCATGGGCCACGCCCCTCTCTGGGAGAACATGAAAGAGCGCGAAGCTCTCTATTCGAAAACAGAGATGACAGAAGCCGACGGCAACCGTGCTGCTGAGCTCGAAGAGAAATTTGCCGAGATGGACGGCTGGGAAGCTGAAAGCAACGCCGCACAGATGCTGTCTAACCTTGGCATCAAGGAAGACATGCACTACAAGATGATGTCGGAGCTTTCAAACAACGAGAAGGTGCGCGTGATGCTTGCCAAAGCTCTCTTTGGCAACCCCGACAACCTGTTGCTCGACGAGCCTACCAACGACCTTGACCTCGACACCGTGCAATGGCTTGAGGAGTATCTGAGCAACGTGGAGCAGACCGTTCTCGTGGTGAGCCACGACCGTCACTTCCTCGACTCTGTAAGCACACAGACCGTCGATATCGACTTTGGCAAGGTTACCGTGTTTGCAGGCAACTACTCGTTCTGGTATGAGAGCTCACAGCTTGCCCTGCGCCAGGCTCAGAACCAACGCCAGAAAGCAGAAGAGAAGCGTAAGGAGCTGGAGGAGTTTATCCGCCGTTTCTCTGCCAACGTGGCAAAAAGCAAGCAGACAACAAGCCGCAAGAAGATGCTTGAGAAGCTTAACGTGGAGGAGATCCGTCCGTCAAGCCGCAAATATCCCGGCATCATCTTCCAGATGGAGCGTGAGCCAGGCAACCAGATTCTTGAGGTTGAAGGCCTTAAGGCTACCGACAGCGACGGCACCGTGCTGTTCGACAACGTGAGCTTCAACATAGAAAAGGGCGAGAAGGTGGTGTTCCTGAGCCATAACCCCAAGGCCATGACAGCCCTGTTTGAGATCATCAACGGCAACCGCGAGGCCGATGCAGGCACATACAAGTGGGGCGTCACCATAACAACAGCTTACCTGCCGCTCGACAACACCGAGTTCTTCAACAGCGACAAAGACCTCGTGGAGTGGCTTAGCCAGTATGGTGTAGGCAACGAGGTTGCCATGAAGGGTTACCTCGGACGCATGTTGTTCTCTGGTGAGGAAGTACAGAAGAAGGTTAACGTTCTCTCGGGTGGCGAGAAGATGCGTTGTATGATTGCACGCATGCAGCTGAAGAACGCCAACTGCCTGATTCTCGACACACCGACCAACCACCTTGACCTTGAGAGCATTCAGGCTTTCAACAACAATCTGGTACAGTTTAAAGGCAACATCTTGTTCTCAAGCCATGACCATGAGTTCATACAGACCGTCTCTAACCGCATTATAGAGCTTACACCCAACGGCACCATCGACAAGCTCATGGATTATGACGACTACATCTACGACCCTCAGATCAAGGAGCTGAAGGAGAAGATGTATGCAAAGAACTAATTGTGTGCCTGGCTTCAACACACAGCCCTTTACGTTTTATGACGGCAACATGCTTGCGCCGTAAGACAAAACGTAGAGAAAAAGCATAAGACAAAACGTAGAGAAAAAGCAGGTTTCTTACCTACTAAAGGAAATAGAGGAGGATGTGTCAGTTTTGGCACATCCTCTTGCATAAACCCACTATATGATTGCGAAATAAAGACAAAAACTGACGATGGCAAGCTTTTTGCTATATGTCTTTATATATAAAAACAATCATAGAAAAAAGAAATCATGAAAGAAGAAAACAAAAATAAAAATGCCTCACAGGAGGCAAACGAGCAAAACGTAGCTGATACAAACACCAACAACGCAAACGCAGAAGAAACAAAGCAGGAACATGCTGAAAACAAGAAGGAGCTTAGCGTAGAGGAACAGCTGGCTGAGGCACAGAAACAATTGGCCGAACTGAAAGACCAGTATCTGCGCAAAGCTGCTGAGTTTGAAAACTATCGCAAGCGCACGATCAAGGAGAAGAGCGATCTTATACTTAATGGAGCAGAATCGACAGTAAAGGCCATTCTTCCCATCCTCGACGACTTTGAACGTGCAGTTGCAGACAAGACAGAAGACGCCAAAGCCATAAAGGAAGGCATGCAGCTTATCTTCAACAAGTTTGTAAAGACATTAAAGGGGCTGGGTGTCGAGAAGATTGATACAGCCGACAAAGAGTTTGATGTCGACTTTCACGAAGCCGTTGCTATGGTTCCAGGAATGGGCGACGACAAGAAAGGCAAGGTTATTGACTGTGTGCAAACAGGTTATAAGCTTAACGACAAAGTTATTCGCCACGCCAAGGTTGCCGTGGGTCAATAACGACGTGAGAAAAAAGAGAACAGATCCACAGCAGATAGATAATTGTCAAAACCATATTTTAATTTATCGTAGAGAATAATGGCGAAGAGAGACTACTATGAGGTGCTTGGCATAAGCAAAAGTGCCACAGACGATGAGATAAAGAAAGCATATAGAAAGATTGCTATCAAATATCACCCCGACCGCAACCCTGGCAACAAAGAAGCTGAAGAAAAATTCAAGGAGGCAGCAGAAGCCTATGACGTGTTGCATGATCCGCAAAAGCGTCAGCAATATGACCAGTTTGGATTTGATGCTCCAGGCGGTGGATTCGGCGGATTCGGCGGCGGATTCTCTAACGAAGACATCTTCTCTATGTTTGGCGACATCTTTGGAGGCCACGGCGGCTTCGGAGGGTTCGGCGGCTTCGGAGGTGGTGGCGGACAGCGTCAGGCTCCACAATATAGAGGTTCAGACCTGCGCATAAAGGTTACTCTCACATTGCAGGAAATTGCCTCTGGCACGACCAAGAAGTTTAAGGTCAAGAAAGACGTGGCTTGTCCCGACTGTCACGGTTCTGGAGTCGAGGCAGGTAGCGCAGCTGAGACCTGCCCCAAATGTGGCGGCTCAGGCGTTGTGACAAAGACCGTTAGAACCATGCTTGGCATCATGCAGACTCAAACAGAGTGTCCCGAATGTCATGGTGAAGGCAAGGTTATAAAGAACAAGTGTCACAAGTGTGGCGGTTCAGGCGTTGTCAAAGGCGATGAAGTTGTTGAGGTAAAAATTCCTGCAGGCGTTGCTGAAGGCATGATCGTAAACGTTCCCGGCAAAGGAAACGCAGGTCCTCACAACGGGATCAACGGAGACATTCAGGTTTACATTGCCGAGGAACCAAACGACATTTTCGTGCGCGACGGCAACGACGTAATCTACAACCTCTTGCTTGACATTCCGACAGCCATTCTTGGCGGCACAGTAGAAATTCCTACCATCGACGGAACCAACGTAAAGATAAAGATTGAACCTGGCACACAGCCAGGCAAAACGCTTCGTCTGCGCGGCAAAGGCCTGCCAGCCGTTCAAGGTTACGGACGTGGCACGGGCGATCTCGTTGTCAACATAAGCGTGTTCATACCGAAGACGCTCACCAAGGAAGACCACAAGGCCATTGAGGGCTTGCGCGACAACGATAATTTCAAGGGCGACAAAGAGACGAAGAAGTCGATTTTTGACAAGTTCAAGAACTATTTCAATTAACATTAGCCATAGAAAGGGGAATTTGTTCTCATGTCTGTCATCTAGCTATAAGACAAACGACAGACAATGGAACCAATTCCCCTTTGTTTGTACATTACATTGAATTATAATTGACAATTGACGACAAGACAATGACTTACGCCGAAACGACAAATTATCTCTTTAATGCGACACCTGTATTTGAGCACATAGGGGCGGCGGCATATAAAGAAGGGCTTTACAACACCATAGCCCTTGACAACCACTTCAACAACCCACACCAGAGCTACAAGACCATTCATGTGGCAGGAACCAACGGAAAGGGTTCATGCTCTCACTCGCTGGCTGCCATTCTGCAGAAGGAAGGCTACAAGGTGGGGCTTTACACCTCGCCTCACCTCATCGACTTTCGGGAGCGCATACGCGTTAACGGACTGTCCATAAGCGAGGAGCGCGTAATAAAGTTTGTTGAAGAGGAGCGACCGTTCTTTGAACCTCTGCATCCCTCGTTCTTTGAGCTCACGACAGCTCTCGCCTTCAAATATTTTGAAGAACAAGGGGTAGACATTGCCATTATAGAGGTGGGGCTCGGCGGTCGACTCGACTGCACTAATATCATAACCCCCATTCTTGGCATAATAACGAACATAAGCTTTGACCACACACAGTTCTTGGGCAATACCTTAGCAGCAATAGCCAACGAGAAGGCAGGCATAATAAAGAACAACGTGCCTGTGGTAATAGGTGAAACGACAGAAGAGACACGTCCCGTTTTTGAACAAAAGGCAAAAGACGAGAACGCGCCAATAACGTTTGCGGAAGATAAAGACAACAGAGAGGTGCTAAACTGTAAACCTCTTGATGGAGGTGGCATAAACTATGACACGCGCCATTTTGGCACCTTACATGGCGAACTTGGCGGCGAATATCAAAAGCGCAACACAAACACCATTCTGTGTGCCGTGGATCAGCTGATGAAGATGGGCGTGATAAAAAACAAGGAGAGCGTGCGTCAAGGACTTGCAGATGTTTGCGAGACGACAGGACTGCAGGGACGCTGGCAGAAACTTCAGACCTCGCCGCTCGTGGTTTGTGACACAGGCCATAACGCAGGCGGATGGCAGTATCTTAGCCACCAGATAAAATGTCAATCATGCAACACATGCCGCATTGTGTTCGGGATGGTCGACGACAAGGATATAGATGCCGTGATGGACATGTTGCCAAGAAACGCTTCATTCTATTTCACACAGGCACAATGCAAAAGAGCAACACCTGTAGCTACAGTTGCAGAGAAAGCCATGCATCACAATCTTAAAGGCCTAACCTTCCAATCGGTTGGCGAGGCTTACGAAAAGGCTATGAATGATGCTGAGACAGACGATTTTGTGTTTATAGGGGGCAGCAGCTATGTTGTGGCTGATCTCCTCACTTACTTGAAGGACAAAGCTTCTATTTGAAAAAGAAGTTCTATACATTAAGATAAAACCTTGAAGCAGGCGTTACATTAATAAAAAATCAAGATTTATGACAATAAGAACTCTACTCATAAGTGTCCTCATGACACTCGTATGCGCAAACGCTGGAGCCGCGAAAAAAATAGCGTTCCCAGGTGGCAAATGCACGCTGTTCCGTGTGACACTAAAAGACAAAAAAGGAACGCCCTACTCGCTTTCTCATCCCGATATTTATCTGTCAGAGAAAGCTCTTCAGCGTCGCGCTAAACAAAAAATTGAACTCGATTCTACCGACCTTCCAATAAACCCTTACTACATTGAGGAAGTGCAGAAACAGGGAGTTACAACAATAAGCAAGAGCAAATGGAACAACACATTGCTCATAAGAGTGGGAAACGACTCAAACGACGGAAATATAGAACAGAAGGTTGGAAACATAGAGAAGAAAGTTAGAAACATAGAACTGTTGCCTTTTGTCAAAAGCGTGCGAAGAGTCTATGTCGTGCCCGATTCTATAGAGACAGACACCTGTCTCAAGATAGAAAAAGACACAACAGCTATAAACAGAGGAAACGCGTATGGCGATGCTCTCATGCAGATAAAAATGCTCAACGGCGTGAAACTACATGAAGCTGGCTACAGGGGCAAAGGAATGACCATTGCCATTATTGACGGAGGATTTATGAATGTAGACCGAATGCCTTTGCTCAAGAATGTAAATATCTTAGGCGCACGCAATTTCACATTTCCTGCCACCGACAACGTATACAGAGAACTCGACCATGGCACAGCCGTGCTCTCATGCATGGCAACAAACCAACCGGGCCGAATGATCGGCACGGCTCCCGAAGCGTCTTTCTGGCTCCTAAGAAGCGAGTTCGGACCAACGGAGAGCGAAGCAGAAGAAGACTATTGGGCAGCTGCTGCCGAATTTGCCGACTCTGTGGGCGTAGACATCATAAACTCGTCTTTGGGTTATCATGATTTTGATTATAAAGCTACAAGCCATACCTATCGCCAACTCAACGGACACACGGCACTTATCTCACGCACAGCTTCCATGTTGGCAGACAAAGGCATTGTGCTTACAAACAGCGCCGGAAACGATGGAGAAAACCATTGGAAGAAAATAACGGTTCCTGCCGATGCCGACAACATACTGACCGTGGGGGCCCTTCAGCGCGACAGCATGAATGCCCTTTTCAGCTCCGTGGGCAACACGGTCGACGGACGTATAAAACCTGATGTCATGGCCTTGGGCCACGAGTGTGCCTTAATAAAAGGCAACGGACAGATAACACGCGGCAACGGCACTTCGTTCGCATCGCCTATAACATGCGGCATGGTAGCTTGTCTGTGGCAAGCTCTACCCCATTGCACAGCAAAGCAGATAATAAAAATTGTACACGAGTCGGCCGACCGTTACGAGTATCCTGACAACATCTTTGGATATGGCATTCCCGACTTTTGGGAGGCTTACATTAAGGGGTCAGGACTAAACCTTATGGAATAAAAAAAATTCGTTATGAGCACATCGCCTTTACACACAAAAGCGCTCACACTATATGAGCTTAACGCCCTTGTGTCACAGGTCATTGCCATAGACATGCCCGGTACTTATTGGGTTGAAGCGGAGCTATCAGAAGTGCGCGAGGTGCGTGGTCATTGCTACATGGAACTGGTGCAGAAGGAACCTCTCAACAACACCCCTGTGGCCCGTGCTTCAGCCAAGTGTTGGGCAAACACATGGAGCATTATAAGACCACGGTTTGAACGCATCACAGGCCAACAGTTGCACAAGGGAATGAAAGTCATGCTGTGTGTGCGACCCAACTTTCATGAAGCCTACGGCTTTGCATGGATCGTAGCAGACATCAACCCCGAATACACCATGGGCGACATGGCACGCCGACGCAAGGAGATTATTGAAGAGTTGCAAAAGGAGGGTGTTATCGACCTTCAGAAAGAACTTACCATACCCATGTTTGCACAAAACATTGCTGTAATATCAAGTAGCGGAGCAGCTGGCTATGACGATTTCTGCCACCAACTGTTACAGAACGAAATGGGGCTGCAGTTTAACGTCACTCTATTTCCAGCGATCATGCAAGGCGACGGCGTTGAAGACAGCGTGGTAAGCGCCCTTGACCGCATAATGATGGAAGAGCAACAGTTTGACGTGGTCGTGGTCATTCGTGGCGGAGGAGCCACAAGCGACCTTTCGGGCTTCGACACCTTAAGATTGGCAGAAAACGTGGCAAACTTTCCGTTGCCAATAATAACAGGCATAGGTCACAACCGCGACGAGAGCGTGCTCGACATTATTGCAAACACAAGCGTAAAGACGCCGACAGCAGCAGCTACATTACTCGTAGACAACCTCTGCCGCACGCTTGCTGTGGTTGAAAACGCGAGCAACAGCATCAGCAAACACGTCAAAGACTTGCTGACAGCGGAACAACAACGACTTAAACACGCGACAGCAACCTTCACGTCGTTAGCATCGCTCTTCACGGTTAAGCAAGGTAACCGGCTAAAAGCTTTGGCAGACAGAGCCACATTTGCGTCTAAGCAATCGCTCATCAACAGCAAACACCATCTCGAACAGTTACATACGTTGCTGAGGATAAAAGCACCTCTAAACACGCAGGCACAACGCCACAAGCTCGAAATGCTTACCAAACGAGCCGAAATGCTTGACCCCACCCAGCTCCTAAAACGTGGCTACAGCATAACAACAACGAAAGAAGGTAAGATTGTAAGAGACCCCAAAACGCTCATCAACGGCGAGGTTATAATGACGCAAGTGGAACAAGGAACTATAATATCGGTTGTGGCTCCGGACGTGGCTTCGGACATTACCACGACCTCCGCAAGAAGGACAAAACAACATTAACATAAAAAACAAAACCTACAGAACATGGCAAACATAAAATATGAGGAGGCAATTAGACAGATAGAAGAAATTGTTAATCGTCTAGAGAACGATGACATTGACATCGACACGCTAGGGCCCGAACTGAAAAAGGCACAGAAGCTGATAAAGATGTGCAAGGACAAGCTTACAAAGACAGAAGAAGAAGTCAAGAAAATTCTTGACGAAGCCGACTAACAATTGCTTGGTTGTGGCATGCGACAAGCCTTTTTGATACAATTATCAAGCAAAAAACTAAAAAAAGCGACAAATTGTTGCCAATAATAGATATTATTACTATTTTTGCAAAACATTTATCAAAACGTTATCGACGAGCTGTAAAAACTCTTAGATTACAATGTAAAAAAGGCTTCTGCAACAAGTTAAAAGAAAAATTAACGAACAAGGGTGTGAACAGATTCAACATCTGGTCACGTCCCAGCTAAAAATATATGTTATGAAAGACTTAGATTGGTCTAATTTGTCTTTCGGCTACATGCCGACCGACTACAATGTGCGTTGCTGCTATCGCAACGGCAAATGGGGCGAAATAGAGGTTTGCTCCGACGAATACATCAAACTCCACATGGCAGCTACCTGTCTCCACTACGGACAGGAGGCCTTTGAAGGTCTGAAAGCTTACCGTTGTCCCGACGGCAAGGTGCGCGTGTTCCGCATGGACGAGAACGCAGCACGTCTGCAGAGCACTTGTCGCGGAATCCTCATGCCGGAGGTACCCACAGAGCTGTTTGAGGAGATGGTAAAGAAGGTGGTGCGTCTGAACCAAGAGTACATTCCTACCTACGAGAGCGGAGCCACTCTCTACATCCGTCCGCTCCTTATCGGCACAAGCGCTCAGGTGGGCGTACACCCTGCTACAGAGTATATGTTCCTCATCTTCGTCACACCTGTCGGTCCTTACTTCAAGGGCGGTTTCTCTACAAACCCCTACGTCATCATTCGCGATTTCGACCGCTCTGCTCCTCTCGGAACAGGTATCTATAAGGTTGGCGGCAACTATGCTGCTTCGCTCAAGGCCAACTCTATTGCTCACGAGAAAGGCTACGCTTGCGAGTTTTATCTCGATGCCAAGGAGAAGAAATATATGGACGAATGTGGTGCTGCCAATTTCTTCGGCATAAAGAACAATACCTATGTCACACCGAAGTCGACAAGTATCTTACCCAGCATCACCAACAAGAGCCTCATGCAGCTTGCAGAAGATTACGGCATGAAGGTTGAGCGTCGACAGATTCCAGAGGAAGAGCTTGCCACTTTCGAGGAGGCTGGCGCTTGCGGCACAGCTGCCGTAATTAGTCCGATCTCTTATATTGACGACCTCGACACAGGTGTGCGTTACACCTTCAGCGAGGACGGCAAGCCCGGTCCCATGTCAACCAAGCTCTACAACCATCTGCGTGGCATCCAGTATGGCACAGAAGAAGACAAGCACGGTTGGACCACGGTTGTTATTGAGTAAGCTAAGAGAGAGACTGTAAGCTTAACAAATGACAATAAGCCAATATAAAAGCATTAGCATCAAGGCTGTGACAATATGTCATGGCCTTGTTTGTTTTTTGTTAACACGTCTGTAATTATTTACAATCGAATATAGGTTGGACCTAAAAAACAACGAAAGGCTTTGCGGCTATATTCAAAAAAATCATTAACTTTGCAAAAAAGCAATTGAAACGTTGCTTTAAGCAATAATTCCGCAACCTTAATGCGGCACAACATTTATGAGCGATAACAAGAAAGCGGCCCTTGAACTTGGCACCAAACCTGTAGGCAAACTGCTGATGCAGTATGCCATTCCTGCCATTATTGCGATGACAGCATCATCGCTTTACAACATGGTAGACAGCATCTTTATAGGTCAAGGTGTGGGTCCATTAGCCATCTCTGGCCTTGCCATCACCTTTCCTCTTATGAACCTGTCGGCGGCTTTTGGAGCAGCCGTGGGCGTGGGAGCGTCCACATTCATAAGCGTGAAACTGGGACAGAAAGATTATGACACAGCCAAGCACATTCTTGGCAACACCATGACGCTAAACCTCATCATGGGTTTAGGCGTAGGTTTGGTGTGTCTTCTTTTTTTAGATCCCATCTTAAGATTCTTTGGGGCAAGCGACCAAACAATACCCTATGCACGCGACTATATGGTGATAATATTGCTTGGCAACGTCATAACCCACATGTATTTTGGTCTGAACGCCGTGTTACGAGCGGCAGGCAAGCCAAAGCATGCTATGAGCGCCACTATCTTTACCGTGGTTCTCAACACTCTGCTTGACCCGCTCTTTATCTACACCTTCGGGCTTGGAATAAAAGGAGCTGCCTACACCACCGTACTCGCACAGAGTCTGGCTCTCATTTGGCAGCTTTATACCTTTTCACGCCCCAAGGAGCTGCTTCATTTCAAGCGAGGCACATTCCGCCTACAGTCAAGCATCATTCGCAACATCATAGCCATTGGTCTCTCGCCGTTCTCCATGAACGTTTGTGCTTGCATCGTTGTCATTCTCATCAACAACAGCATGGTCCACTATGGCAGCGACCTTGCCGTTGGAGCTTACGGCATCGCAAACAAGGTGGCATTCATCTTCGTCATGATAAACATGGGCGTAAACCAAGGCATGCAGCCAATAGCTGGTTACAATTATGGAGCGATGCGCTACGACCGCCTGATGAAGGTCGTGAAATATTCAATCATTGCCGCAACAGCAATCATGACAACAGGCTTCATCATAGCCATGACTATCCCTGGCACATGCGCCCGTCTGTTCACAACCGACCCTACCCTTATAGATCTATCTGCCAAAGGCATACGTTACATCATGGTAGCCTTCCCGGTAGTGGGTTATCAGATGGTCGTTTCCAACTTCTTCCAAAGCATAGGCAAGGCAAAGATAAGCATTGTGCTGTCTCTTTCGCGTCAGCTCCTTATTCTTCTGCCGTTGCTGCTTGTTCTTCCTACAATGTTCGGAATAAACGGAGTGTGGGTTTCCATGCCTGTTAGCGACACCCTTTCTGCCTTCATGGCTGCATGGATCATGATTGTCTACATGAGAAAATTCAAGAAACAACATAATGAAATTACCAACGAACAGAAGGTAATTGACAACGAGCAAAAACAGTTAACCAACAAATAAAAAGACATAAACCAATGAACAAGAATAACCTGATCATAAGCGTAGGCCGACAGCTCGGTAGCGGAGGCCACGATGTTGCGAAACTGCTTGCACAGCGGTTCGGATGCACATTCTATGACCGCGAGATCTTGAACATTGCAGCCAAGGAGAGCGGCTTCTGTGAAAAGTTTTTTGAGCAGACAGATGAACAGAAAGGATTCATGAAATCGCTCTTTCACACACATGTTCCCTTCGTTGCCGACAACAGTTTCTACAACAACAACTTTTCCGAAGAGAGCCTGTTCAAGTTTCAGAGCGACGCTATAAGGAAAGCGGCAGAGGAAGGTCCATGCGTGTTTGTGGGACGATGTGCCGACTATATATTGCGTGACCACACAGCCCTCGTAAGCGTGTTCATAACAGCCGACACCAACGAGCGGATAAGCAACGTGGCAAAGCGCGATAATTGCAGTCTTGAAGCAGCAAAAAAAACAATAACTTCAAGAGAGAGTGAACGCTCCTCTTATTATAACTATTACACAGGCAAGCAATGGGGCGACAGCGCCTCTTACGACATCTGCGTCAACAGTTCGCTACTTGGTCTCGAAGGAACCGTCAATCTGCTCGCTGAGTTTATAACACGTTGTCTATCAGCAAAGGGCATAGACGCTCCTGCAACGAAGGAGGAGAAACAATGAAACGCATAGGCATAATAAGCGACACTCACGGCTTTTGGGACGATAAGTATCTTCACTACTTTGAATCTTGTGACGAGATATGGCACGCCGGCGACATCGACACCACTTATGTTGCAGACCGCTTGGCCGAATTCAGACCGTTAAGAGCCGTTTGCGGCAACTGCGATGGTGGCGACCTCCGTCTGATGTTCAAGGAAAAGCTACGCTTCAAATGTGAAGACGTGGATGTGCTCATAAAACACATAGGCGGCTATCCAGGCAATTATGACCGCAGCATAAGAAAAGAAATTATGGAGAACCCGCCACAACTCTTCATTAGCGGCCATTCACACATCTTGAAAATTCAGCACGACAAAACGTTAAACCTGCTACACATAAACCCGGGAGCAGCTGGCGTGCGCGGATGGCAGCCTGAACGTACAATTGTGCGCCTTAGCATAGATGGCTCACGCATGTACGATTGTGAGGTCATCACTCTTCATTAATCCATAACAAAGAACGCGTTGTTTCTTTAAAAAGAAGAAACGTTGCGTTTTTATAAAAGGAAAAAGCCGTTCAAATGAAAAAGGAACAAGCCGTTCAAATGAAAAAGGAACAAGCCGTTCAAATGAGAAAGGAGCAAGCCGTTCAAATGAGAAAGGAGCAAGCCGTTCAAATGAGAAAGGAACGAGCCGTTCATAAAAGAAAAGCGTGTTCTCCACAAGAAAAAGAGAAACAAGACAATAAACCGAAAAAACCATTCATTTCATATATATAGAAAAATGAAAAAAATATTGCTATTAGGTTCTGGCGAGTTGGGCAAAGAATTTGTCATCGCCGCAAAGCGTGCAGGACAATATGTCGTGGCATGCGACAGATACGAGAATGCTCCTGCCATGCAGGTGGCAGACGAGCATGAGGTGTTTAACATGCTTGACGGCGACGCTCTTGCAGAGGTAGTAAACAAACATTGTCCCGACATCATCGTACCTGAAATCGAGGCTATTCGTACAGAACTTCTGTTCGACTTTGAGAAGCAAGGCATACAGGTCGTTCCGAGCGCCCGTGCTGTCAACTACACCATGAACCGCAAGGCGATACGCGACTTGGCAGCCAAGGAGCTTGGCTTGCGCACGGCAAAATATTTCTACGCCACGACCTTGGAACAGCTCAAAGAACACTCTAAGGAGATTGGGTTCCCTTGTGTTATCAAGCCGCTCATGTCGTCGTCAGGCCACGGCCAGAGCATCGTGAAAGACGCCTCGCAGCTCGAAGAAGCGTTCAACGCAGCCATGGAAGGAAGCAGAGGCGATGTAAAGGAAATTATTATCGAGGAGTTTATCCACTTCGACTCTGAGTTTACCCTCCTTACCGTTACGCAGAAAGACGGACCCACCCTCTTCTGTCCGCCCATAGGACATGTACAGAAGGGTGGCGACTATCGCGAGAGCTGGCAGCCTTTTGCCATTCCCGAGGACGAGTTGCGCAAGGCTGAAGACATGGCAGAGAAGGTCACAAAGTCGCTTACTGGAGCAGGCATCTGGGGCGTAGAGTTCTTCCTTACCAAGCAAGGCGAAGTTATCTTCTCAGAGCTCTCACCACGTCCTCACGACACAGGCATGGTTACCCTTGGCCACACCACCAACCTGTCTGAGTTTGAGCTCCATTTCCGTGCTGTCATGGGTCTGCCTATCGCAGGCATACACCTTGAGCATGCTGGTGCGAGTGCGGTAGTGCTTTCGCCCGCAGAGACCAACGATCCGCTGCCCTACAATCTCGTTGATGCACTGAAAGAGGACCATACTCGTGTACGCATCTTCGGTAAGCAAGAGGCTCATGTCGGACGTCGAATGGGTGTCGTGCTGTGTTATGGAGAGTCTGATTGCGACACCACTCCTCTACGCGACAAGGCCAAACGCCTTGCTGCCACTGTGTTAGGAACCGATCCTTACATGAAGAAATAAACGTGTCGGAAGCCACAAAAGAGACCATTTCACAGCGTAAGGGATTCTTTTTCACAGCACAAGAGACCCTTTTCCACCTCACAAAGGATTCTTTTTCACATGAAAAAATGAAAGTATCGGAAGCAAAAATAATTGACATTCCAAAGATAGAAGACCGTCGCGGCAACCTCTCGGTAGTGGAAGAGTACAACCATGTGCCCTTCCACATAGCCCGTGCATACTGGCTCTACGACGTGCCGGGAGGCGAAAGCCGCGGAGGACATGCCCACCGTAGACTGAAGCAGCTGCTCATTGCCGTGAGCGGCAGCTTCACTGTAACACTTGACGACGGACATGAGCGACGTACATTCCTGCTTAACCACCCCTATCAAGGTCTGGTTATAGAGACCGGAATATGGCGAACGCTCGACGATTTCTCGTCTGGCGCCGTCTGTCTTGTGCTCGCTTCTGAGGTCTACGACGAGAGTGACTACATCTACGACTACCAAGAGTTTCTGAAATACAAGGGTGTCAAGCCCGACAACAACGGCTAATGCCCATTCCATAACCTAAACTCAGCCTCCAAACATTCTGCATAGATGCCATAACGGAATACACGCAAAATCAACAAAGGAAAGAGATGATAAAGTTTCTTGAACTTAAAAAGATTACAGCCTTGCACGGCGAAGAGATAAAACAGGCTGTGAACGACGTCATAGAGAGCGGCTGGTATCTTCACAGCGATGCCAACAGTCGCTTTGAAAGCCACTTCGCACAATACATAGGCACGCGTCACTGCATTGGCGTGGGCAACGGACTTGACTCTCTAACGCTCATCTTGCGTGCCTATAAGGAGCTTGGAGTCATTGCCGAAGGAGACGAAATCATTGTTCCTGCCAATACTTACATCGCCACAATACTCGCCATCACAGACAACAATCTAAAGCCTGTGTTGGTAGAACCGCGCCTTGACACATTCCAAATAGACGACAGTCTGATAGAAAAGGCCATTTCTCCACGCACACGCGCCATAATGATTGTACATCTTTACGGTCGCTGCGCCTACACCGAACGCATCGGCGAGTTGTGTCGCAAATACGACCTCAAACTCATTGAGGACAACGCGCAGGCACACGGATGCACCTATAACGGCAAGCGAACAGGCTCTTTGGGCGACGCTGCGGGCCATAGTTTCTATCCCGGCAAAAATCTTGGAGCACTTGGCGACGCAGGAGGCGTGACAACAGACGACGACCAACTGGCCGACACCATACGCGCTCTTGCCAACTACGGTTCTCGCAAGCGCTACGTATTTGACATGGCTGGACGCAACAGTCGTATGGATGAGATACAAGCAGCGGTACTCGACGTAAAGTTAAAGTACCTTGACGAAGAGAACTCGCGCAGACGTTCTAACGCCCTCTACTACATAAAGAACATCTCAAACCCATACGTTTGTGTGCCATCTGAAAGCTATTGGCGCGAGAGTGTGTTCCATATTTTCCCTCTAATGACCTCACAGCGCGACCGTCTACAGTCTTATCTCAAAGAGAATGGGGTCCAGACAGACATCCACTACCCCATCCCGCCACACCTCCAACGGGCATACAGCCAATGGGGTCGCCCGTCTCTCCCTGTGACAGAACGTATTCATCGCGAAGAATTGAGCCTCCCCGTTTCACAAGTACTTACAGAAGAAGAATGTAAGGAGGTGACACGACTTATCAACGACTTTGCAGGATGAGGGCGAAGGCATAAGATTATGACCGTGACGGCATAGGAGTAAGCCCGACACCAACAAACAATCTCTATAAGAACACATAAGCACGCGCATAATGATAATAAGAGAAACGACCGCCGACACGTACGCAGCAACCATACAACGGCATCCGCATATATACAACACGCCACAGTTTGCCAGTCTGAACGCCTGGAAAGCAGACAATGTTGTATATCTTCTATTCGAAGACAACGGCAAGACGCGCTTCGGCATGATTTTCGGCGAGCGCGGCGGTAAGCTTTTGTCGCCGTTCTCATCACCCTTTGGCGGATTCTCTTCAAACCACGAACAAAGCCTGAAGAAAGTAGAAGAGGCTGTGGAGGCCTTATCACTCTATGCAAAAGAAAAGAGGAAAGACATACGCATTGTCCTTCCTCCACAGATTTATGATGACTCAGTCTTTGCAAACAATCAATGCTTTGCATATACAGTAAACGTCTTGTCACGTCACGCAAAGCTGAAATGTATCGACCTTAACTACTTCTTCCAGCTGTCAAAGTTCGCCAATTACGACACGTGCATAGAGCGCAACGCGCGCAAGAACTTACGACACGCACTCGCTTCAGACCTTGAATTTGTCGCTATAGACCGCGACGACACAGAAGGCAAGATGCGCGCATACAACGTAATAAGCCTAAACCGCAAGGAACGCGGCTTCCCTCTCCGCATGACATGGGAGGATGTGGAAAAGACCACGCACCTTATTCCCGCCGACTTCTTCCTCGTGCGTCACGAAGGTAGCGACATTGCCGCCGCGCAGGTGTTCCATGTAGCCCCTGACATAGCTCAGGTCATATATTGGGGAGACCTCAGAGCCTATTCCGCCATGCGTCCTATGAACTTCCTGTCGTACCACTTATTCAAACATTACAGTACCCTCGGTCTGTCAATTCTCGACATCGGCATATCCACCGAGGACGGTGTGCCTAACTACGGGCTATGCGAGTTCAAGACAAGTATAGGCTGCGACACTGCGCCCAAGTTCATTTTTGAGATAAGCGGTACAGACTAACGCCTGAAAAAGCACTTATCTAAGCCTTGAAATATATGTAATAGATGCTGGCAAGAACCGCCAACACTATTGCCATGATGACCGTCTTTATCAGACAACCTGCTATTTTCTTTAAAAACAGGAATGCTATGATAAAAGCAATAATGTAAAATATGTAATATCCAAATTGCGATGTCATAGTTTTTATTAATATTACTTGAACAAGTGTCTGAACTGAGAAGGGATAGGCGTGTCAAACTCCATGCGCTCGCCAGTTATAGGATGGGTGAAGCAAAGCACATAAGCATGCAGACAGAGACGATGTAAGGGGTCGTCGCCGTTGCCATATTTCACATCGCCACAAACCGGATGTCCCATGTCTGCCGAGTGAACGCGAATTTGGTTCTTACGGCCTGTCTCAAGCTTATATTCCACCAACGAATGTACCGGGCACAGAACGAAACGTATATGTGTCGGTCGGCTGAAAATGTTGTAAAAAGTTTGTGTTTCAATAAGTTATGTGCTGTCGGCTGAAATGGCGGTACAAAACGAAGCGTTTACATAGGTTTAATTTCGGTTTACTTTTGAGGGCATAAGCTGGTGCGCAGGTTTGCGTAGAGTTTAATTCTTTGGGCTGTAGGTTTGCATCTACGGCCTTTTTTGTGCCCATGCGGTAAATCCCTTTGCTTATGCGGCTTTAGCGCGTGTATGGGGCTTATATGGGCTTTGTCCGAATGGCATTTGAGCGATGCTTGAATGGCGTTATGATGTGATAGGGGAAGATGGCCTCAAAAATGTTAAAAATAGGTGCTGGGGTTACAACTGGGGTTACAAAGTGGGGTTACATTTTCCGAAAAGTGGGGTTACACATTTAGGGTTTAGGGGGGTAGGATAGAGGGGAGGGAAAAGGAATGTTTTAAGGGGTAGGGTGGGGGAAACTGCCCATTTGCGATATAGGTAAAATGTGCAAGAATCTGGCTAAAACCTTGTGTTTATGGGGATTCTTGCATGAAGCGAACCTCAAAAGAGGGGGTACACCCCTCCAAATGGGGTACGAATGGTGTTGGAGGGGTATGTGTATGGTGCTATTCTAACCTTATGACACCGATAACTAAGGCTACTGCGTGAATGGCTGAGTATGGAAGCTCAAACGGGTCGTATTTTTCGTTGTCCGATACGATGAGGACATGGTCTTTGTCGCTCCCAGGTTTTATGCGTTTAATGAGTGCGCCTTGATTTGTGTCTATAACATAAACTTTATTCCATTGAAAGAATAAATCAGACATCGGAACTCGTTGGCAAGCGACAATATCGCCAGAACTATATTTTGGGTACATGCTTGAACCTTTTACGGGAATGAGAAAGTCTGCGCCCTTAAATGCAGGTACAACGTAACGTTCACATTCATATTCAAGTACGGTTCTCTCGTCTGTCAAAGCACCTGCCATTGCGTCAATGGGGATAAGCGGAATACCCTCGTGGCTGTTGTCTGGAACTGGAACAGCGATGTGTTTTTTTTGATCATCATTCGCCTCCCCCTGAATTTGTTTATCGGCGTTGTTTTCAAGCATGCTTCCAACTCCAATCATGAGCCAACGAGCTGAATATTGGGGGTAATTTTCAACTATCGTTTGAACCCATTTAGACTGAATGTCTGTACCGTTGTTTATGGCACGGGACAAAACACCCTTACTTGCGCCAATCTGACGTTCAAGAGCGCCGATGGTTATCCCCTCATTAGAGGCTATTTCCTGTATTCTTGATAAAATATTACCCATAAGTTAAAAATAATTCCCGAATATATTTGTCGGGTTGACAAATTATCACTATCTTTGCAACGTGTTCAAGATTGAACGAGCGGCCAAAGATACGAAAAAAGGCCGAGAATAACGAATTTTAGCAATTAAAGAATATGAACGACAGCGAATTAAAGGAGTGGCAGACGCAGAGCGTGAAGCACAAGGTGGCAATGGTTCTGATAATGGACGGTGTAAGTTTCAGCTACACGGAAGAGGACGGCATCGTGTTCACGGCTCCCGATTTCTATGTGACAAAACTTGTGAGACGCCTGATGTCCTGCTATGGCTGTAGCGTAAGACCGATTATCAACGAAATAAAATAAGTGAGACAATGAGCAAGAATATCAAAGAATGGCTTGAAAGCCGTGTGAATGTCATCATCGAACGGCAGGAGAAAGACATTGAGAAGTACACCGACTGCTTTAATGAGGATTACGACTACTTCTTCAGATGGTATGCAGAGGCGATGTACAAGTCCCAGATGGAATACAAAGAGCTTTGTGCATTGCGCAGCATCATCAAGGAGTCTGGCATTGATGAAATTGAGAAAGCCATCGAAACAAGAAGGTACAATCTGGAACACGACCTCCTTGAGTGCTCGCTGAAATGCAGAAGTACAAGCGAGGCGATGAATGTTGCCTATGTATGGATGATTGAGGAGAAACAGGATTTGCGCAACATGTACTGCAGGTTCCTGAGTGAGATAGCCGAGGGTAAAAAGATTGAAGGATAACACGGAAGCCCTTAGTGCTGCACTGGATAGTCAGCCACCGTACTGGATAGTCGGTAAGGGCTTGCCTCGGATGACGGCGGGAAAGACCGCAGGAGTGGCACGGTTGCAGTGGCCGGAAAGTTGGAATAAGCGAAAGCGAAGAGCGTAGGATAGCCACGGGGTTCGACTCCCCACACTCCACAATATGTATAACATCAAAACAAGTGAGACATGAAAAGGTATATTCACATTAAGAAAGAAGACCGCGAGTTCATAATGGCCTCGTTGAAGGTGACAGAGCGTATGGTTTACTATGCCCTCCGATTTGAAGGTGAGCGTGGAAACACTGACTTGGCTCGCAAGATACGCAGGCTCGCCATGGAGAGTGGAGGTATCATTATGGTCGTAACGCCAGAAGTTGAAACTCTTCACGATTCTGACGAATATATGCGCCAATACTTCCCAAATGGTGTTGAACTGGAGTTCGCAAAGAAAGGTGATGCTGGCTGTGATGTTCTGTATAAAGGTAAAGTTGTGCGCCATTATGATAATGTGATGGTGCGAGATATTCCTGCCATTCAGAAGTACGCAAGCGAATTGAGATAAGGAGGATAGATTATGGAGTACCACGATAACAGACTTTGCATCTCGATGCGGGAACTTGTGGACGGAGGCGTTATGACCGTTTCCAACTACAAGCAGCTCTCTGCACGCGGTCGCATAGATGTAGTGCGTCGTGGAGGAGGCTCCGCAAACAACTACGCGCTCATTGCGGTCAGCAGTCTGCCCGATGTCTATCAGAAGAAACTCAAGACTTTGTACCCCGACCCCTCAATGGAGGTGCTGCTTGCCTGGCTTGATGCCAACTACGAGGTGGACCAAGCAGCCGTGGCCTATTTCAACGACTGGCGCAACCAGTGCGGACACGACCACGCCACCGATGCCCATGTGAAGGAGTATGTGACCAATGCCAGTGTGCTGAACGCCTGCATCAAGCTCTACAACAACGCCAAGGCGATACAAAAGACGATGGGGCAGAAGTATGACTGGAGCATGATGTCGCAGGCCGTGGAAGGCTACCGCATGAAGACAGGACACACACTGCCGGCAAGCATGCTGCGCTTCCGCAAGAAGGTGAACGAGTACCAGAGAGAAGGATACCAATGCCTCATCAGCCGCAAGTTCGGCAACCAGGCAAGCCGTAAGGTGGACTACCGAACAATGCGCCTTATATGGTCGATAGCCGTGCAGCCGAACCAGCCGTTCAATACAAGCGTGTGGGAAATGTACAACTCATTCGTGTGCGGCGAGCTGGACGTGTACGACCCGGAGACAGGCGAACTTTTCGACCCAAGTGAATGGGCTGACAAGAACGGAGACCCGAAGTCGCTGAGCGAAAGCACCATCACCAACTATCTGAACAGACCTGATGCCCGTCTTTTTATTGCGAAGCAGCAAAATTCCTACACCACATTCATGCACGAGCAGATGCCCCACGTCCACCGCCATGCTCCGGAGTTCTCGTTCTCGAAGATTTCATTCGATGACCGCGACCTCCCACGCAAACTGAAGGACACCAAGGCAAGACCAAAGGCATACTACGCCTACGATGTGACAAGCCAGTGCGTGGTGGGCTACGCCTACAACCGCAACAAGAACGTGGACCTGGTGGCCGGCTGCTTCCGCTCCATGTTCCGACTGATAGAAAGCAAAGGGTGGGGCTGCCCTGCACAGGTAGAGGTGGAGAACCACCTGATGACCCAATGGAAAGACAGTTTCCTGAAGGCAGGCGTTTTGTTCCCATTCGTGCGTTTCTGCGCCCCGATGAACTCGCAGGAGAAATACGCCGAGCCGATGAACGGAGCCAAGAAACGCAGCGTGGAGCACCGCAACCACCTCGGCATCGGACGTTTCTACGCTAAGGACAGACACTACCGCACGGAGGCCAAGAAGGTGTTTGACGAGAAGAACGACACCTATGAGGACCGGCAGTACTACAGCTGGGACGAACTGATTGCCGATGATATACGCGACATCAATGAGTTCAACAACACCCTCCACCCGAACCAGAAGAAATATCCCGGCATGACACGCTGGCAGGTGCTTGAAGCCAACATGAACCCCACGCTCCAGCCAATGGACAAATCTGTGTGGGCACGTTTCATCGGAGAGCACACCGAGACCTCCATACGCAGGAACAGTTACTGCAGGGTGGCATACAAGGACTGGTGGCTGAGCAAGACCGAGGTAATAGAAAGACTTGCCCCGAACAATTACAAGGTGGATGCCTACTGGCTGACCGACGAGGACGGCAACGCGACCGACGTGTACATCTTCCAGAACGACCGCCTTATCGACAAACTCGAAGATGTGGGCACGTTCAACACCGCCGATGCCGAGCAGACAGACGAGGATAAAGAAATATTCGTTGCTCAGCAGAAGAAGATAGCGGCATTCAACGCCTACGTCAAGAAGAACGCCATTCAGGGCGTGGGCATATCCAAGGCAGAGCCGACCCGTGAGGAGGTAGCACCACCGCCACCGCTTGAACTTCCCCCGATAGAGAACGAGCCGGAAATGGAAGTGACCTACCACGTTTCAGACCCGTTGGCAGACCTTTAGAACGGTATTAGAATAGAATTAGAACGACAATAAAATAACGTGAGACAATGATAACGACAGAGAACAAAAAGCGGATACTGGAGGCGATAGCCGCCAACCGCACGAACTATCCGAGCGACGCCAAGCACGCAGCCTCATTGGGCATCAGCACCTCGGTATATAGCGCCATCAAGAATGGCCAGACCGACGAGGCACTGAGCGAGGCCAACTGGATAACCATCGCCCGGAAGTTGGGCGTGAACCTCAGAGGAGGCATCGAATGGAAACCGGCACGCACCGCCACATTCGACTATATCACCAAGCAGCTGGAGTTCAGCCAGCAGAGCGGACTGAGCGCGATACTTTGCGACATACCCAACATCGGCAAGACATTCACGGCACGCTACTATGTGCAAGGACACCGCAACGCCATCTATGTGGACTGCTCGCAGGTGAAGACCAAACTGAAATTAGTGCGCAAGATAGCCACCGAGTTCGGTGTCGGCGGCAACGGCAGATACAGCGACGTGTACGAGGATTTGGTCTATTACCTCCGCTCCATCGAAACACCGCTCATCATTCTGGACGAGGCCGGCGACCTGCAGTATGAGGCATTTCTGGAACTCAAAGCCCTGTGGAACGCCACCGAGAGATGCTGCGCATGGTATATGATGGGAGCCGACGGACTGAAGGCGAGAATCAACCGCTCCATAGAGTGCAAGAAAGTGGGCTACACCGAAATGCTCAGTCGTTATGGCGACCGCTACTCCAAGGTGACACCCGATGACTGCAAGGAGCGCGAGAAGTTCCTGAAAGACCAGGCAAGCGTTGTGGCACGGGCGAACGCCCCCGAAGGCGCGGACATTGCCACACTGGTACGCAAGTCGGGTGGGGGACTGAGACGAGTTTACACGGAAATAGAGAAACTTAAAAGAGTACAGGCATGATGACGAAGATGGAAATGCAATATATGGATGCGGTTATACAGATGAATCGCCGACAACGGAATAACGAAGTGGACTGGGAACAGCGTCGCTATGAATTGGCCAAGGCTGCATTGTTTGTGGCTCCAGCCCTTTACCATGAACGTGAAGAAATGACAGCCGAACACATTGCCAAGTATGCGGTAAAGATAGCGGACGCTGTTGTGTCTGAACTTATTGAAACGGAGAAGTGATATGGCAAAGCGAGCATACAGTCCCAAGGACGTGGCGAACATCAAGTGCAAGGCACTTCCATTTGAAGGACAATGGAAAGACGTGTTCGGCCAGCCGGAAGAGGGCGACACATGGTTCATCAGCGGACCCAGTGCCAGCGGCAAGAGTTCCTTTGTGATGCAGTTCGCCAAGATGCTCTGCGGAATAGGCAGCGTACTGTATGTGTCCTTGGAGGAAGGTGTGGGGCTGTCGATGCAAAGACGGCTCGCCCAGTTCAAGATGACCGAGGTGCAAGGCTCGTTCCGCATCATCACCGACGGAGACATCAAGGCGCTGGAGGAACGGCTGGCAAAGCCCAAGAGCGCCAAGTTCATCATCGTGGACAGTTATCAGTACGCATACGAGGCAGGGTGGGAGTATTCGCTGACCAGGGCACTGATAGACCGCTTCAAGCGTAAGACCTTTATCTTCGTCAGCCAGGAGGACAAAGGGAAACCCTTGGGAAAACCTGCCATCAGACTGAAATACGCGGCAGGCGTGAAGGTGAGGACACAAGGTTTCCGAGCCTACTGCCAAGGGCGGTATTCGGGCAACGTGAGCGAATACTACACCATCTGGGCAGAAAAAGCAGTAGAGGCTTACAACGACAAGTCTAACAACTAAAACATAACAGAGATGAAGAAGAAAGTTTATATCAGCGGAGCGATAGCCCACTACGACCTTGAGGAGCGCATGGCTGCCTTTAACCATGCGGCACGCTATCTTTCCATAAAAGGCTACGAGCCGGTGAACCCGTTTGAGAACGGCATATCGCAGGACGCACACTGGAGGGAACACATGAGAAGGGACATCGCCCTGCTTTTGGAATGCGACTGCATCTACATGCTGCAGGGCTGGGAATTGAGCAAGGGCGCAAAACTGGAACTTGATGTTGCCAGTTCGTGCGGCATTAAAGTATTGTTCGAATAACATTAAAACATAGAAAATATGGAAGAAAAGAAAGTACAACTGGTGTTTGAGTTTGACCGCTCCGAATATGATGCGTTTCTTTTTCTGATGGACCAGAAGAAGGACGAGGAGGCGGAACAGATTTGGGATGCAATGAGCAAAGCCCCTATCAAATGCGACTATAACGCATTTGAGGGAGAAGCCAAGACCGTGAAACTGATGATGATGTGCGCTGCCATAGCATCAGTCAAGGAACTTGTAAAGGGAAAATGACCATGGCACAGGAAGTAACCAATTTCGCACGGTTCTTTGCGGCTTTTAACAAGTTGCCGTATAACGGCAGCCGCGAGGAGTTCAAAAAACAGGTCGTGCTGCAGTACACCTGGAACCGCACCGACAGCCTCCGTGAGATGACGCGGAGAGAATACAACGACTGCTGTGACGCACTGGAGAAACTGAACGGCCAGAAAGACGAGCAGAAGAAACGCAGGAGCGAGTGCCTGAAACTCATGCAGAAACTCGGCATCGACACCACCGACTGGACACGCATCAACGCCTTCTGCCAGGACCCGCGCATCGCGGGCAAGGTGTTCGCCCGACTAAGCAATGAGGAATTGGAGCAACTTTCTGTAAAGCTCCGCTCTATCAGGCGCAAGGGCGGACTGAAGCCAAAGAATACGGAAGTCAAACCACAGGTGGACGTAGCCTATGTTATCCGCATGGACGCAAACACCCCAACATGCTGACAGATATGGAAAGGAAACAGGAACAGGCACTGAAGGTGCTGAGACAGCAAGTCCTCGAAGCCACCCTTGACATGGAGCGCGAAGAGGCCGCCGAGTTCTTCGGCGAGTTGGCAGACTGGGCATACGCACAACAGGAGGCTATGCTTATAGACGAGCCGGAGATGCAGAACTATGATGAGGACTAACCCCATAAAAAGACAAAGAAATGGAAGGAAACAACAAGCAGACCGTTGAAATGACGGCAGAGGAGATGGCCGAGTACCGGGCATTCCAGAAGGCGAAAGCCAAGAAAGAGGCAGAGGCGAAAGCCAAGGCTGAGCGTGAAGAGTACAAACAGCTCGTGGACGAGGAGATAGAGCACTCCATACCCGTGCTCCTCAGCATCAGCGAGCAAATCAAGGACAGCAAGCAAAAGGTGATGGACAACTTCAAGACCATACTGGAGATGAAGTCCGACCTGTTCAAGACCAAGGTCAAGGACGACCAGCGCAGCCATACGTTCACCAACTCCGAGGGCAACAAGCGCATCACGCTCGGCGTGTATGTGACCGACGGCTACCGTGACACGGTGGAGGACGGCATCGCTATCGTGAAGGAGTACATCGCCAGCCTTGCCAACGACGACAAGACACAGGCACTGGTGAACATGGTGTTCCGTCTGCTGGCGCGTGATGCCAAAGGAACACTGAAGGCAAGCCGTATTGTGCAGCTCCGCAAGGTGGCGCAGGACACCGGTGACGAGCGTTTCCTTGAAGGTGTGCGCATCATCGAGGAAAGCTACCAGCCGGAGGTGAGCAAGCAGTTCATCAGGGCCGAGATAAAGAACGAGAACGGAATGTGGAAACCCATACCGCTCGGAATGACAGAATCCTAAAGGCGAAACGACATGATACAGGAAGTAGAGAAGAAACCCAAAGTGGCCCTGTGCCGGAAATGCTACGGCACGGGCCGTCTCCGCAACCGCGAGACAAGTGAGGAACATACATGTGAGCAATGCGAGGGAACGGGCAGAGTGACCGTCAGCGCGAAGATGACCTACGACATCCGTCCCTACAAACCGAGAGAAAGACAGTAAAAACAGTTTATGGCAAAGAGGCGAGGAGCAAGTTACCAGAAACGTGTCACCGACATAAATAGGATATACGAGCAGCATGCCAAGAGCGGAATCAGCAACCGCGAGATATGGCGTAGGTTCGTGTATCCTGTTTATTGTATATGTGAACGTACCTTCTACAACCTCCTCAATGCCTCCTGCGACCCGAAGAACGAAGTGCCACAGGAGGCACAGACATTTCTTCAGTTTGACTTTGACGATGAATCAGGACGTACAGAAAATAATCCGCAATATCCTAAGCGACATTAGGGTGGAGATGAGCGACGAGTTCGACAGGAACTTCGAGCGTCAGGCTTTCTTCAGTGAGGCATGGCAGCGCAGGAAAAGCCCCACACGGCCGGGCGGTTCCATACTGATAGACACCGGCACCCTCCGCCAGAGCATATCAAGCCGAACCACAGAGAACAGCATCACGTTCTTCACCACGTTGCCGTATGCAGCCATACATAACGACGGAGGCGAGATAAAGGTGACGAAGAAGATGAAACGTTTCTTCTGGGCAAAGTATTACGAGACCTCCGGTGCGTTCGGTCGTAAAAAGAACGGCGAGCGGCGAAACGACAAACGAACCGTCCAGCTGAGCACCGAGGCCGAGTTCTGGAAGTACATGGCGCTGATGAAAGAGGGCAAGAGCATCAAGATACCGCGCAGACGTTTCCTGGGTGTGTCGCCCGAAGTGGAAAAGGCAGTCCGCGACATCGTGGAGGAGAACATCACCGAATACTTTAATGTGGAATTTGAAATCAAGCGAAAATGAGAAAAGAACTTTATAACCTCCTTTGCAGGGAACTCGGAGCTATAGCGGAGATAAAGCACATCGACTTGTGGAACCGCAACGTGGAGTTCATCGAGCAGGAGGAAGGGTGGGAGAGACCGGCCGTGTTCGTGGAGTTCGGCCCGATACAGTGGAAACCGATAGTGAACGGAGTGGAATACCGTGCCGAGCCACAGATAACCCTCCACATCGTCACCGACTGGGCAGGCGCTGCCAGTGAGGGCAGTCCGTTCAAGGAAGATGCGCTGGAGGTGTTCGACCTGCCCGACAGAATCCACAGGAGGCTTGCCAACCTGGAGGGCGAAACCTTCGGAGAACTTGACCTTGCGCAGAGCATCACCAACCATGACCACGAGGACATCGTGGAGACCATAGAGGTATATCAGTATGTCGCCATAAAACGGCTCTGATTTGCCCCGTATCAAACAGAAAGAGCGTTCCCGGCTGATTGCTTGGAACGCTCTTGTTATGTTGTCAGAATTGAATTATAACACCGTCAGACGGCATCGGTGAACAGCATCATGTCCGTGTAGTGCGAGCTGTAGCTCACGGTGGCGTTGAACTCCACTTTGTGACAGTTTCTGAATGGGTTGCCCACGGTCGGATTCCTGCCCATCCACTCGCAAAGCTCGATGATGGACGACTTATTGGAAGTGAAGTAAACGAAACGATGACCGGCAAGAATGGTCAGCACATCAAGGTAATCTGACAGCCTCCAGTACATATTATATGTACCCACATCGGTGGAGAGATACGGCGGATCGACAAGGAACACCACATTCGGCATGTCCTTGTATCGGGCGAATACCTCCTTGTAGTCGCACGACACCACCGTGATGCCCTCCAAGTAGTCATCGCAGAGAGGATAGTCCGTCTTGCGCAGGTTGTTGTAGAGAGCCTCCTTGCGCATCTCCGCGATGCTCAGTTTGTATTTCATGGAGAACATCAGTCCTGACGTGATGGTGATGAAGTCGATGTACCCGACCTCACGCTCCTCCTGCTCCAGTCGGGCGAATATGCGGTCGCGCAAGTCGCCACGGATGCAGCTGTGCTTGGGTACGCCTTCCGCCTCCACCATTTTGCGCAGGTCAGCCAAAAGGCGGTTGGTCTGCGGAATGTGTTGCAGGCGGTTGCGGTAGCCGTCGAAGTCGTTGTATATGACCGTGGCATTCGGCTTCTGGCACTTGGCAATGTGCGACAACAGACCCGAACCGCCGAACAAATCCACGAATACCGTGTCCTCTGGATATTGCTTGAGAACCTTGATAAACTCACGCGCGAACATGCGCTTCTGCCCCACGAATGGGAGCGGTGCCGATAAATACTGTTTTCTCATGGCTACACGTTCAGTTCAAATCTCACGTTCTCGTTTCCGTCGAGCAACTGGCGTGTGTGGCTGATGTTGTTCTCGTAGATATGCACATTCGCAAGGTTCAGCGTGATGGACTTCAAAGGCAAGTCAATCTGCCGGGCCATAAGGTAGAGGTGGTAGATGTCGGCAGGCAAGCCGAGGTTCGCGTCCGAGCTGTGCTGGTATGCCGACACCACCAGTTCGCCGTTCTCTATCTGGAACTGAACGAGCGACAGGCACGGAGCCTGATTTGTCTCCGCATCGGTGGAACCGAGGAATAGCACATAGTTCTTGCTGTTGCGCTTCTCGCGGTTGATTTTGGCAATGAGCGGTGGCAGTTTCTCAAAATAGGTGGGGTAGGAGTTCACAAGGATGGCACCGCAGTAGTCCCACCAGTTGATGCCCACCTCGCGGTACTTCTCCACGTTGCGCTCGCCCTGCATGAATAGCTGTAGCTCGTTCCTTAACTTCTTGCGTGCGATGCCGTGCCCCTCGAAAATGTCGAGTAGGTCGGCAGGGGAAAGCACCAACCGCTCGTTGAGCAGATAGCGTATGCTCCCCTTCTTGTTTTGTTGGCACTTGCCCTCGGCAAGCACCTTCTGCAAAATTTGATGGTATTTGTTCATGACCGTTTTGAATTTGAAAACGGTGCAAAGGTAATACTGCAGCAACTCTTCCCCATGGGCGAGCCACCACGTTACACTGCAAGCAGGTTGCAGTCGGTTTTGAAACGCCGTATGAGGTTATAGACCTTGCGCTCGCTGACGGCATACTCCGTGGCGAGCCTTGCCACGATATAGGACACCTTCTCGCCCTGTGCGGAAAGCGTGCGGTATTCATTAAAAAGGTCGATGTATTGCACATCGTCCAGCCTGATTCCAGCCTTTTGGAAGTAAATCAGCAGTTCCCTGTTCAATTTCAGTATCTCTATCAGTTTCATTCTCAGAAAAAATTAGTTCTTTTGCACCGTCTCACTTATCATAGAGCGCGGCGTTGCGCTTAAACATAAAAAAGCTACTCATTGGCGAGCGAGGGTCTACGCCCCCGGTCGTGCCGATGAGTGGTACTTTATGTTCAAATGGTAAGTGAGACGACTATTTAACAGGCCGGGGGCTTTTTTTTAACCCTCCCCCGAAGGGATTGTTCTTAGTCTCGGTATAACTCCAAATTGAAATTATCCTTGCGTTTCCAACCGTCAGCCAGCGTGTCCTGGATATGCTGCATGGCCTTGGTGTAGAAGTCCGTCAGTTCGTCGATGTCGGTGAATGTGTGATAGCATGGCACATCGTCCGTCCCGAACTTAAACGTGACCGGCAATGTCTTGCCGTCAGACTGCACCGCAAGGTCGTATGCTGTCTTGTAGTTGAACTGGTTCTCGGTGGAAAGCCACACGCTCATGCCGTTCCACACGAAGCCCGAAAGTATGGTCTCGTTGGTGCGGTCGTTGAACCATTCCGACACCATGGTCTTGATGGCGTCCTCAGATGGCTTGCCGTTGAACTCCGCCTCCATGTAGTCGGCAGAGCCGTCCTCGTTGTCATGCACGTCCCAGCGGACGCGCCACTTGTCTTTTACGGGGTTGGTGCATTCAAGTAGCTTCACCCCCTGTGCTCCGTTTACTCTGTTCATCATGTGAAAATGTACTTTGTTCTACCCTTGCCGAAGGTTTCCGCCTTGATGGTGGTCTCGAACGGGAAGCCGTCCGGCATTTCACTTACTTGCTGGAGAATGTTCTTCATCTCCTCGCTGTTGGTGAAGAACTTCTTCGGCTCGCCGTTGTGTTCGATGGACACCACGCAGCGGTCTTCGCCCTGACTGGTCTTGACTCCGACCTCGAAGTCCTTCACCACGATGGGCAGGTTCACTAACTCGCGGATGCTTACCACCGCACCCGCAAATCGCTTCTTGCCGTCTTCCGGCTTGTAAGCGACATTCAAATCCTTAAATGATTTCATTTCTTTGCCTGTTAATTTATTGAACAACATTATACAGTCGGCGTGTTTTGCCATTCCGTAGAAACTTGCTATCAAGACACGCCTCCTCTTTTTCGATTTAACCTCGTGCATTTTTCGGGCGAACTTCTGCTTGATGCGCTTGCGTAGCAGCACATGGTCGGGATATATGACATACCCCAAGAAGTCAATGCCCTCGTCCACGGGGAACACACGCTCGTTGGCCTTAATCTTCAAGTTGATTTGTTCCAGCTGCTCATGGACGGCATCACGAATCTCCCACAGTTCCGCTTTCTATTTTCCGAGTACCACGCCGTCATCACAATAGCGGTAGAAATGACGCACGCCGTACCTGTCCTTCAGATAATGGTCTAAATACACAGACAACAACAGATTGCCCAAGCCCTGCGACGAGCGCAGCCCTATGCTGATACCTTGCGGTATGATGCGGACAAAGTTGTCAAGCATGGCTATGAGCTTCTTGTCTTTGAATACCCGATGCACACTGTACATGACGAAGTCCTGGTTGACACTCTCGTAGAACTTGGAGATGTCGAACTTGTAACAGAACCTTGTGCCCTCCGGGTCTTTCTGTATGTCACGGCGAATGTACTTCATCAAGTCGTGCATTCCCCGGTTCTTGATGCTTGCGGAGGTCGTTCTGATGAACCGCTTCTTCAGATGCTTATCCACCACCGACATGATGGCATGGACGGCGATGCTGTTCTTCAGTTTCTTGAAGAATTGAATGTGCCGTAGTTTGCCGGCCTCAATAATGTCTTTCTCCTCAATGTCCTTTGCGGTCACATGGAACGTTCCGGAAGCAATACGTTCAGAAAGTTCCTTGATTACCTCCTCACGATGCGCGAGCAGGTAACGCCCCTAATGGCTTTTCTTCCGTTTGGTGCCACTGAGAACCTGGTCGAATGATTCCGCCATGTTGGAATACTCGACAATCTCCTCTATGATGTGACCTTCTCTGCGCATAGCATCAGTTGTTGGTTGTTTATACAATGGAAGATATGGGCCTTCCTTTCCCCGGGCCTAAGTTCTTCGAGACGTTTCCGTCCTACCAAACTCTACCCGACACTTGATTTTTCAGCTTTCCAATACTTTCCAAAACATTCCAATTCTTGCAACATTGGAAAGAATTGCTTTTGCTGTGGCTTGCCACCCTCGGCACGACATTGGGGACACGTCCCCATCGTTGTACGCCGATTGATAGTTGGTGAGACGCGAGCCGATGTTCGCATTCGCATTCGAGGCATCGTTACTCGCATTCGCGTACGACACACCGCCATTCGCGTTGGCGTTATTGTAACCGCGATAGACCACACGGCCTATTGGGTAGCTCTACCGGCTGCAAAGTTACTGAATATCTGTGCAAAACTTGTAAGAATATTACGCAATGCACCAAAACAGCATGGCAATGAAGCCACCGAACACCGTGCAAGCCCAATCTATCCAGTCCCAAGAGCAGCCGTGTAGTTTGTCTTTGAGTTCAAGACAGGAGGCTGCGATGATGGCTGAATAGATAGCCGACCATGGCGACAGAGCGCACAGACCAACGATGAAACCGCCGACAAGATGCTTGTAGCGGTTACTTTTCTTCAGAAATGAGATAATTTTGTTCATAACTTGATGTGTTTTGAAAAATTGTTATTACCTTTGCAATGCGAGGGATGGGGCAACCTTTAGAGACCCGCTCTCGTTCCAGCCAAGTTTTCTAACTTGGCTTTTTTATTTGTATGATTTCATCGCCTTGTATGCAGTAAATCAAATCAAACTTCTTGTGCTGAGATGTCCCCTTTAGACCATTGAATTTTGCAAGACCAGTTTGGAAATTCTCCGCAGAGAAGTTACCGTTAGGGAAGAACAAAACTGCAATTCTTGACTCAGGTTTTGATGCACAATGTTTGAGCGCATTTCTAATATTGTTAGGTGTGCCACTTTCTGCACCGGCAACCTCAAATTTAAGATTGTCCCAAAGTCCTTCACAGCTTTTACCCTTATAGACATTTTGTGGTTCTTCCTCTAAAATCACAGAGTGCCCATGCTTATATCCGACATCTTGTATTGTGGTTTCATACCAGCCTTTGTCTTTGTCTAAATTGTGCCCTATATGGGTGGCTTTTAGACCGCCGTTCTTTTCATCAAAGGTGACATCTTTATATTTTTCGTCTTTAATAAGTTTACCGTACAATGAGCGGTTATTTTCGATATGTTCTTTTTGAACCTCTTTGATGCTCCGAAGCAGTTTGCACGCAGCGCACAACTCATTTTCGGGAACGAACCTCGCCAACTTGATTTTGCCCTTTGCGATGTCGCAGTCCCTGCATCGGCGAATGGTGTAAGGGTTGTAGTCGGGCACCGTCTTGTCCTCCTTGCCGAGGTTGAAATGGAAGATGCCCTTCGTGTCACGTTGCAAAGCCTCCTCGCCAAGTGCCATCGCCTCGTCGTGCGGTGTAGTCGGATATTTTGACCTGCGCACCTGCACCACAGTACAGCGGCAGTTCCAGCCGTTGGGCGGATAGTATTCCTCCCAGAACGGGTCTGAAGGTGGAAGCGTTACCCCATTGAGCGCAGCGTGTTCCGGGCGCACCTTGCCATCGCCAGCCGTGCGGTACTGAAGGTTGTAGCGGTCGCCGTCCTCCGAGAACCGTTCCCACTTGGCAGCCATCTCCGCAGATGACTGCACGAAGTTGTACTCCGCACGGAGGTAGTTGGAGTTGTAGGTCTTGTCTATCTTCCGAACGTCGTTCAAAAACGCTTCGAATGTCTTTCGTTCACCGTTCTCGTCAAGCAGGGACGGGAACGCCTCGTTCAATTCATGGAACGTTTTCATGCCAGAGAAAATGTAGTCCGACCGCTGGAGCCGCTTGCGCATGCCATCGGACATCTCCACCTTTTTGAAAGTGGAGTCCAGCACACCGGCATGGGCATCGATGAACTTCTGGATTTTTGGTTCGGCCAGCACCTCGATGCGGAACTGCGAACCCTCCAACGAGTAGAGCGTGTGCATCATGCCATCGAACAGCTCTGTGAGTTGCTTGCGTATCTCCTCCTCACGCTCCTTTGACAGCGATAAAGTCTGCGGCTCATCGCCTAACAGCAGGGCGTAGCGTTGGTGCAGCCCCAGATAATCACTGGGGCTTAATCGAAAAAACTGCCGTGTACGTTTTGCTGCTGTTTCTTCTTGCCGTCCTTGTCGTCTGGCTTGTTGTTACCCTCATCATCATCGTCCCCACCACCGGGTAGCATGGGTGTGGCGTTGCGCCGTTCCCCCACAGGCATGCTGTACTTCTCCGCAAAGTATGTCGGGTCCACCTCGTATCGGTCGGCAATCATCGTCTCGTATGCCACCTGCTGCTCCGGGGTATAGTCCACCGCATCGTCCCATTCAAAGCGCAGTCCCTTGACAGGGAAGCCGTGCTTCACCATGCGCGGGATCAGCTGGTTGTTCACGATGTCGCGCAGCATGGTGCAGTCGCTCTCCACCAGGTTCTCGAACACCTCCAGGTGCGTTTCCGACTGCGAGAGGCTGCTGCCGTCCTCAATGGTCATGGTCTGCCCGATGATGAGTTTCGAGAGTTCCGAGTTCGCCCGGTCGATGCGCTTGTCATAGACGTTGAAGGCATCGCCCTTGCCGCTCTCCACAAACTCAATCTCCGTGTCCTGCCCAGCCACCATGTATTGGCTTGCCCCTGCGCCCTTCAGCATCTGCTCCAGTCGTCCCATCTCCTTGGGGTCGCGTGAGGTGGTGCGGGCGATGCGCATCGGCATACCGAAGATCTCACCGAATGAATCCCAGAACGCCAGCATGTTCTTCTTCGGTATGGTCTGCGTGGCAGCCTTCAGATACAGTCCGAGGTCGTCAGGCCGTCCAGCTTCGATGAGCCAGTCTGTAAACGGAGCCGAGCGGTAGTCTATGCCCGAAGTCCAGTCCTGCCCGAGCTGCTGAATGACACGCCCGTATTCCGGAATGACATGCTTTCGTGAAATGAGTTTCACGTCCGTATAGCACACGCAGCCGTCGCCGTCGGTGGTGAGGTCGCCAAGCTCGATGAGCGAGTGTCCCCAGTTGTTGGCGGCAAGTGCATATTCAAGCAGCTGCTTGAACCACGACTGGTCAAAATAATGGTGCGCCTCCTCGTCCTCGTTGCCCTTGGCATCTACCAGCTTGAACGACTTCGCCATGACGAATCCCACACGCTGGCGCACACAACCCGAGAGGTGAAGGTCAATCTCCACATCGCGGTAAATGTCGTAAAGGCGTTGGCGGTTCGGGCTGTCCACATTGATGGCCATCTGCCAAGCCTGTCGCCAGTCGGCGATGTCCCTGCGCGTGAGCGCATCGGTGGTGCGCTCCAGTTCGATGACCATCTTCTTCACGCGCTTGCGGTCTGACGACTTGGCAAGATGCAGGTCGCCGTATGGTGTGTGCAGCACGTTCTGACCGCCACCGAACATACCGCTGAAAAAATTCTTTATATCCATAGCGTTACCAGTTGTGTCGTAATTGTTTCTGTGAACCGAATATGAGCAGGTCGCCTGTCGGTGTGCCGTCCTCGTCGGTGGCGAGCGGCAGGTCGGGGATAATTTTCCCGGCTTGCACACCTTCCAGCCACTTGACCGCACGCTCGTAGCGTTCCTTGCGTATCTCGCTGCCCATTTTCTGAGGCATCGCTGCGATCATGTGGTAGAGCGCAATGTCGGCGGCATACATCACCACCAGGCGGTTGCGCTCCTCACCCTCAGCCGAGAATACCGCCTCCGTGTCGTATTTCGGACGGAGGTAGCCGGCAATCTCCTCACATGCCTCCAGTTCCGCATTGTCGCGTATCTCCCCAGAGGCCTGCGACACCACCTTCAGCGCATTCTCGCCGATGACCACCCTGTAGTCTTCTTCCGTGATAAACATGATGCGCCCCCTTTCTTAATGCGTAACATAAATGGCACGACGCTCGATGTCAGCCACCTTCACACCCTTGCGGAAGCGGTGCTTTGCCACCAGTTCACGGATGGTGCGTTTCGGCACGACCTTCAGCGAGCCGTTCATGTAAATCACGTAATATTTCATGCCAAGCAGCTCCGAGAGCTTGTTGGCTTTCTTGATGGCACGCTTGCACTGCCATCCCCAGATAATGTCCTTTATAACTTGAATCATAGTTACCAAATGTTTTTGGCGGTCGGCCTCTTGCCGAACACCGGTTTGAAACTTTCCTGTCTTGTGTTGCGCTGCAGAATCCATATCGCACCCTCGTCGGCATCGGGCGCATCGTCGTGTACACGGCTGCCACGCTCCAGTGCCAGCGTCTGCTCAATGCCCACCTGCATGTCGGGGTCGTCTTTCTTGCGCTCGTTGTAGAAAACGAATCCACGCTCCCAAAGCGGACTGACCGCCTCGATGCGCTGAATTTTGTCCGGCTTCTTGCGCTTGTCGGGCATGATGGGCAACTGGTATCCGCGCAGGTTTCCCTCTACGGCGAACTCGTCCAGAATCACGTCCTGCATGAAGTTCGCCTCCATGAAGAACTGCACGGCCACCGTGTCGCGTGTGCGCTCATAGAGGTCGTAAAGCCACCGCACCATCTCGCTGACCGTAGCCTGGCGCACGAAAGCATCGATGAGATGCAGTTCCGAGCCAATCTTTCCCCACAGGCGGCACGCCTTGTAGTCGTTGGAAGTGGTCGATTTGAACGACGGGTCGGTGTAGCACACCAGCATGTCGTACTTTTCGAGCTTGGGCAGACGCTTGTAGCGAATCCACTCCGCACGGAAGATGGTGCCGTCCACGATAGGGTTGTGCATCATCTCCTTCTCCCATGCGCGGTAGCCCACGAAGTCGCGGTAAGCCTGTGCCTCCGCTTTCGTCCACTTCTCCTTCCACACTGGTTCGCCGTTTCGGTCCACCGCCTGTATCTTGGAGAGAAACACGCCCTTTGTGCGCGAGATGTTGTAGAGCACAGAGTTCTTGCTGATAAGGTTGCCCACCATGATGAAGCGTCCACGACCCACATCGAGCGCACCGAAGAGCGCCTCCTTCACCCAGTCCGTAAGGTCATGCACCAACTTCTCGTTGCGGCACAGCTGGTCATCGTCCAAGTCGTCGATGACGATGTAGTCCGGACGAGCCTCACGGTCGCGCAGGCCACGGGGCGACTGACCGCGACCGCAGGCAAGGAACTTCACACCGCTCTTGGTCTTGAACTCACCCTCCTGCCAGCCACCGTCATTCTTCTGTTGCCCGAAGTCAGCGATGAGCCGTTGGTTGTATTCCAACTCCGCCTGAATGTCGCCGAGCAGTCGGTCGGCATTATCCTCCGACTTGCCCACGACCACCATAAAGTTGATGAGCCGCTTCGGTTGGAACATCAACCAGAGCGGCGTGAAAACATCAAGGTGCGTCGATTTGGCATGACCGCGCGGCCACATGAACACCGCCTTCAGGTCGGGCGTGTTTCGCACCTTGCGTGCCGCCTCGTTGTGGAACGGCGCATTGTGAATGGTGCGTATGACCTCGCCGGTCGTCTTGTCGCGCAACTGGAGGAAATGTGGAAAGTAATACTCGCAGAACGCTGCATAATTATTGAGCAGACGCTTGATGCGCATATCCCTCTCCACGGGCGTTTCGCTTTTGAGAAGCGATGTGTCCGTGATGGACTGCACCTGCCGGCACCGCTCTTTCCATTCCTCGTATGCCTTTTTCTTTTCCGCTGCTGTTGCCATAGGCTGCCCTCCGTTACTTTATGCCCATCTGCTCGGTGATGTACAAGTCCTGGTACTTGTTGATGACACGCATCAGTTCGGGAGTAACTTCCGGGTCGGTCTGTGAGCGGAACTCCAACCATCTGGAGAAAGCCATGAACACCTCGATGGCGTCCACCACGTTAGCCTTCTTGTCGAGTTTCTCTATGACCGACGAGAGCTTTGCCAACTTGTCGCCCAGCCCTGCGATGAGTGCCGGGTCGTTGGAGTCATTCACCTGTGTAATGAGCGTGTCGATGGTGAGCAGCAGTTTGTTCACCAGTTCGGGACGGGTGATGTTCTTGGCGGCACGCGCCTCCTTCCATCCGTCGGCTGTACACCACTTGGATATGGTGACGCGCGACACGTCCACCTTCTCCGCGATCTCCTGCTGCTCCATGCCCGAGAGATAGAGCGTGCGTGCCAGCGACTTCTTCTTTTCAATATCTGCCTTTGTCATGTTGATAAGGTTTTTTGTTCGTTACGTCAGGGCACACCACGCCCCGATTCATTTGCAAAAGTGCCACGATTTCGGTGGCTCTCCAAAAAAGTGTGCAATGCTTTCATACAAGTGTGCAACCATTGCACACTTTTTTGGCGGACAGACATTTACCTCGTAATATTGCAGTCGCAAACCGGGCGGTGCAGCCCAAAAACAGCAACGACATGAGTAAAGGAAAACGAGTAAGAATAACCAACGATAGCCTGAACAGCTACGGCACAAGAGTGCTGACGGCAGGTATGAACGTGGAGCAGTACCAGCGCAACCCGGTGCTGCTGTACATGCACGAGCGCGGTAACGTAATAGGCTATGTGAAAGACCTGAAGGTGGAGGACGGTGAGGTGACCGGCGAGCTGATGTTTGATGAAGCCTCCGAACTCTCCGTGCGCTGCAAGAAGCAGTACGAGTTCGGCAGTCTGAAGATGGTGAGCGCAGGGCTTGACATTCTGGAGACAAGCGAGGACCCCGAACTATTGGTGCAGGGGCAGACCAGCCCCACCGTCACCAAGAGCAAACTGTTTGAGGTCAGCCTGGTGGACATAGGAGCCAATGACGATGCCATCGTGCTGCAGAAAGACGGCAAGAAGATAACCCTCGGCAAGGACAGCGAATGTCCCTTGCCAATGTTGAACAACAATAATCAAAAACAAATGGAACAGAAACAGATTGCCCTACAGTTGGGCTTGCCGGAAACGGCAACTGAGGCGGACATCAACGCCAAGCTCGGTGAGTTGAAGGCTGCCAAGGAAGAGAACGAGAAACTCCAGCAGGAGAAGGCGACCCTCACGCTTGCCAGCATCACCGCCATCGTGGAGAAAGCGGTAGGGGAGAAGCGCATCGCCCCCGACAAGAAGGACGAGTTCATCAACCTCGGCAAGGAAGTCGGCAAGGAGAAACTGGAGCGCATTGTCGCAGCCATGGCTCCGCAGATGAAGCTCAGTGCCTTTATCGGACATCAGGGCGGAGCGGCAACACAGCAACCGGCTGCCTACAAGAAACTGAGCGATGTGCCGTCAAGCGAACTCTTGACCCTCCGCAAGGAGCAGCCCGGAGAATACAAGCGACTCTACAAGGAAGAGTACGGCATGGAGTGTGAACTTTAGTACAAACCAATAAAACAAGAAAAAGCAATGAAAGCAAAAGTATTTTTGACCATGATTACGGCTGTACTGTTCAATGCGATGACAGGAGCCGTATTCGGTATGGCATTGGGCGTGTCGCCCGTGGCAGGTGCCGTCGGTGCCAATGCCATCGCGCTTGCAGTGAGCGGTGCAATGCCTGTGGCAGTGGCACGCGAGGGCGTGCTGAAAGAGATTTGGACCGGCGAGCTGGTGAGGGCACTCCGCGAGTTCCTCGCCGGCACTTGGCTTGACGGCATCCCCGACAGTTCAAGCATTGTCGATAACGATGTTATCCATCTGGTAGAGGTAGGTGTGGACCCTGACGTACTTGTCAACAACACCACCTACCCAATCCCCTTGCAGGCACTTGATGACAAGGACATCGCCATTCAGCTTGACAAGTTCCAGACAAAGGTAACACCAATCACCGACGATGAGTTGTACGCTATCAGCTACGACAAGATTGCCCGAGTGAAGGAGAGCCATTCAAACGCCATCAACGATGCCAAGTTCGCCAAGGCTGCACACGCCCTCTGCGCACAGAAGAACACCGCCAAGACCCCGGTACTGACAACTACCGGCGAGCGTGACGCGACCACCGGCCGTATCAAGATGACCGTCAAGGACGTGCTCGCGATGAAGGCAGCCCTCGACAAGTTGGGTGTTCCGACCACGAACCGCCGCCTCGTATTGTGTACCGACCACGTGAATGACCTCTTGGAGACCGACCAGCGTTTCAAGGAGCAGTACAACATCGACCGCAACACCGGCAAGGTGGGCAAGCTCTACGGATTCGACATCTACGAGTATGCCAACACCCCGTACTTCTCAGCCAAAGGCGAGAAAAAGGCAGTCGGCGACAAGGGAGAGACAGCCGGTGACTTCCACTGCTCATTCGCATTCTACACACAGCGTGTGTTCAAGGCTACCGGCTCCACCAAGATGTACTGGAGCGCAGCCGAGAATGACCCCGAGTACCAGCGCAACAAGGTGAACTTCCGCCACTACTTCATCTGCATGTTCAAGAAGGCAGACGCAGGTGTTGTAATGACCAGCGGATATAAAGCTGAAGCGTAATGGCGAGAATGAAGTATTTAGTCCTACACTGCACAGCCACCCCTGAAGGCCGTGAGATAACCTCTAAGGAGATACGCCACTGGCACACCGACCCGGTAAGCAAGGGTGGGCGTGGCTGGAAGCAGGTAGGCTATACCGACCTGATACACTTGGACGGCAAGGTGGAACGTCTTGTCGATAACAACGAAGATGCGGAGGTCGATCCGTGGGAAGTGACCAATGGTGCCAAGGGTTACAACAGTGTGAGCCGTCATGTGGTGTATGCCGGTGGCTGCACCAAGGATATGAAGCACCCCAAGGACACGCGCACCCCTGCGCAGCTGAAGGCGATGACCGACTATGTGCGGAACTTCCATCAGCGTTTTCCGCAGATCAAGATTGTAGGCCATTGCGACCTTCCGGGCGTAAATAAAGCCTGCCCAGCCTTCGATGTCGCCAAGTGGCTCAAGTCAATAGGAATATACCAACAGTAAAAATATGGATGGCATGAATATCAGCGAAGTCCTGAACGTCCTCCTTGGCGGAGGTCTGGTGGCTACCATTGTTGCAATATGCACGCTGCGGGCTACCATAAGGAAAGCGAAAGCGGAATCGATGAAGGCAGAAGCCGATGCCGAGACGGTGCGTATGGACAACGCCGAGCATGCCACCCGTATCTTGGTAGAGAACATCGTGAAACCATTGAAGGAAGAACTCAATGAGACAAGAAGATGCCTCGAAGCCTCGAAGCGCGAGATGGCGCGTCTTAGGAAGGCTATCGACACTGCGAACAGTTGCAAGCATCATGATGAATGCCCTGTTCTTGTCGGGCTGCGCGACAAGCCGAAAAGCGAGCGTGGCCACGGAGGAAAGCGTGAAACAAGAATCCGCGGACACCCTCCAGAGCGAGGTTCGTCAGACATGGACGGAGACAGTACCGCAGGAGGAAGCCAAACTGGAGATACCTCTGGCGGAACTGACTAACCTACCCGAAAAGGCAGAGTACCGAGCCAAGAACGGACGAGCCAGCGCAACCGTGCAGAACAAAGGTGGCACCATCGTTGTGTATGCCACTTGCGACAGTCTGCAACGCCAGTGCGAGTACTATGAACGCCAAATGGCGAGCTACAAGAAAGCATTGGAGCAACAGAAGAATGAAGCCAGAACGGAAAAAGAACGCAGTTCAAATCCGTGGAAGATGCTTCTCATCGCCTTTATTGTCGGAGTGGCGACCGGCACAGTATTAACAATCATAACAAAAAGAATATGGCAGAAAGTAAGAAATTCATGTACGGCATAGGTGTCGTAAAGTTTGGAGACAAGACCGTCGGCTATATAGAGAAAGGCAGTTGGGACTGGGGCGGAGCCAAGCCCGAGAAGGTCGATGTGGAAGCCGAACAGGTGCCCGGTGCCCCCGTGCTGACCCTCGTCACGAAGAACGGTACGATAGCCCCCACGTTCAACCTCATACAGCTGGACTACGAGAACCTCCAGCTCGCCCTTGGTGGAACGCTTGTCGGCACGCAAGGAGCCTATACCGGTTGGAAAGCCCCGACCGACCTTGTGGAACTCCGAGACAAGTGTGAGATTCAGCTGAAGAGCGGGCAGACAGTGACGATACCGAGTGCCACCCTTATGGCCAACCTCGGAGGCAAGCTCACCCTGACCGAAGTCTCCAAGATAGAGTGCCAGTTGACGGTGAACGCGCCTGATGACGGCAGTGCTCCCTATGATGTGGCCGATACCAAACCAGGGGAGTAGCGCATGAACCGAGCAATCGAAAAAGAAGCGGCGGAAGCACTCCTTGACAGGGGTGTCTCCGTGCCGTTTAAGGACATACGGCTGCCGTTCCGCAAGAAACCCCTGAAGGTGCGCATCACCATGAAACGCCCCACATTGGCAGGGCAGATAGAAATCGGGCGGCAGTATCTGGAGATGGACACAACGGCAGAGGAGGTGCGGACACTGCCCAAGCTGGAGCAGATGCGTTTCATGGCCAGACACGGCAAGCGCCTGTCGCGCATCATCGCCTACACCGTGTGCAGGGGGTATATATCCCGCCATCTGTTTGTGGGGCTGACCGCGTGGCTCGTGCGCAACTTCGTGGCGTACTGGTACCAGGTGGCCGCCACCGAGCAGTTCGAGCGACTGATGGGCACAGGCCCTTTTATGAGTATTATCAGATCCGCGGAACGGACGAATCCGATGAAGCTGAGACTGAGCCAAGGAAAGAAGGGGAGTTAAGGACCGAGTATGAAGGTTCCCATAGCCCTTTCGGATTCGTGTGGCAGATAGCCAGCGCGACAGGCTGGAGCGTGGATTACATACTCCACGGCGTGAATTACCAGACCCTCATCATGATGCTGTGCGACGCCCCACGTTACATCAAGAAGAAAGCCGGCAGACTCGACAGCGGCAAGACCGCCGAGGAGGAAGCCGAGGACATAGCAGGATTTTTTCAAAGTAAACTGAATTGAAAGCATGAGCAAGCCCGTAGAGATAGAGTTCCTGATGAAGGACAAACTGAGTGACGGTATCGACAATGCCAACGCGCATATCGACACCCTCATCGACAATGCCAAGAAAGCGGCCGAGCTGGTGAACGCCAAGATAGCCGAGCAGCACAAGGTCATTGACGGTGTGGCCTCGGACCTCAGCCGTATGGAGCGGCAGCTTGCAGGCATGAAACCAGGTACCGCCCAGAAGGAACTCGCCGCCGATGTCATGGCTTGCCGTAAGGTGCTGGACGAGGAACGGAATACCCTCGTCTATCTGGAGAAACAGCACCGCCAGGCGGAAAAGGCCGTGTCCGACTTGGAGAAGGAGCATGGCAAGCTCTCCGAGTCCAGCACCACGGCGGCAGTGGCGCAGAAGACCCTTGCCGAGCGTATCGCCGAGAGCAAGGACTTGGTGAAGTACACCACGTCCTGTATCAAGGAATTAGAGAAAGCCTACAAGAACGCAGCCCCCGGAAACGCCCAGTCCGCAGCCCTCGCCGAACTCAACGCGGCCAAGAAAGCGTTGGAGGAAGAGAAACTGATACTCGCCAGCCTCACACGCGAGCAGGAGGAAAACCGGGAGAGCAACAAGCGTCTGGCCATGCAGTTGCGCGAGTTGCAGAACGCGATGGCCAAGATGCGTCTGGAAGGGAAGCAGGACACGGAAGAGTACCGCGAGATGGCGGAGAAGGCAGCCCTGCTGTCCGATACCATCTCCGACCTCCATACCCAGACCAAGATACTCTCCAATGACGATGCAAATCTGCAGGGATTCATGTCCGGTATCAGCGGTCTGTCCGGCATGTTTACCGCTGCTACCGGTGCCGTGTCGCTGTTCGCCTCCGAGAACGAGAACCTTGCCAAGATACAGGCGAGGGTGCAGTCTGTCATGGCCGTCACGATGGGTCTGCAGCAGGTGTTCAACACCCTGAACAAAGACTCCGCATTCCGACTGGTGACGGTGGTGAAGATGAAGAACCTGCTGACGGCGGCCAATGCAAGGCTGGCGGCATCGCTCGGCATCTCCACCGCAGCGGCGTCTGCGCTCATGGCGACCCTCACGTTGGGTCTGTCCGCCGTCATCACCGGCCTGATAGTCCTGTTCAACAAATACAGCGATGCGCAGGAGGAGGCACGGCAGAAGGCGCAGGATCTCATCGAGGTGGAGAGCGAGGGCAGGGCGCAGATGATAAAGACCCGTTTCGAGATAGACAACACCATTCGCGAGCTGAAGGAGTTCACCGGCAGCAAGGAGGAGGAAAAGAAGAAGACCGAGGAACTGAACCGCAAGTACGGCGAGGCTTTCGGCTACTATGACACCGTTGCCGAGTGGTACGATGTCCTCACGCAGAAAGCGGCCGACTATATCCAGATGCTCTTCCTGCAGGCCAAGGCACAGGCACTGGTCAACAAGGCCGTGGAAGCCGACGACAAGGTGAACAAGCTGAAGGCGACCGATGCAGATGATGTCGATGGCTCCATGGGGTGGTTCAAGAAGTCTCTCCTCTATTTTGCGCAAGGAGAGTCCAAAGGCCAGATAGACGCGTCGGCCATCATCAAGGAAGAGAATGAGAAGAACAAGGAGCAGGCCATCGCCGATGCCGAGAAACTCCGTGACGACCTGCTCAAACAGGCGGAGGACCTGACAAAGGAAATGGGCGAGATAGGCAAGAACAGCAATATAGGCGGCCATTCCAGGCCCGAACACAAGCCGATTGGTGGCAACGGAGACAAGGACCGGCAGAAAGAACTGGAGCGCGAGAAGGCGGCCGGGCAAAAGCGGGCCGAGGAACTTGCGCGGCTCCGTCAGGAGAACGAGCAGGAAAGCATCGACCAGATGGCTGAGGGCAGTGCCAAGCGAATCCGGCAGATAAAGTTCAACTACCAGAAAGAGGAATCCGAGATAAAGGCGCAGGAGGCCAAGTGGCGCGATGCGCAGGGTGGAAATCTCACGGAGGAGCAGGGTGAAGCCCTTGCGGAACGGCTTCGTCTGGCACAGGAGGAACAGCGCAAGGGTCTGGAGAAAATCGACAAGGAATCCCTGAAGAACGAGCTCCAGGCCATGGTGGACTACCTGCGCGAGTATGGTACGCTCCAGGAGCAGAAATACGCCATCGCCAAGGAATACGCCGAGAAGATACGCGAGGTGAACGAGGGCGACGGCACGGCGGAGGAAAAGCGGTGGCAAGTCCGCAAGCTCGAAAAGGAGCGTGATGCTGCCGTCAGTCAGACCAATGCCCAGAACCTCGCCTTGAATATAGACTGGAGCACCACTTTCGAGGGTGTCGGCAACGTGCTCAAAGACGTTGCGAAAGAGACACTCGCCAAGATAGAGGAGTACATGCAGACCTCCGAGTTCAAGAAACTCTCGGCGGAAAACAAGAAGGTATATACCGACCTGCAGGCGAAACTGAAGGACGAGACCGGTGGCAACAGCACCAGCGCCTTCAACTTCAAGATATGGGACACGATTGCCAAGAACGTGAAAGCCTATCAGGACAGCGTGCGCACGCTCCGCGAGAAAACCGACGCCCACACGCAGGCCGTGACCGATTTGGAACAGGCGCAGCAAGACCTTGCCGATGCCACCGACGATGCCTCAAAGGAAATCGCACAGAAAGCGGTGGACATAGCGCAGGGCAAGGTCGATGCGACGGCAGCATCACAGAACGAGGCGCAGGAGGCCAGCGACAAGGCACGGAAAACCCTCACCGACAACACAATTTGCGGTCAAAAGGGTGTATATCCCAAAGTGATTGCATCTACCGCTACGATACGGAGGGCAAAAGAGCAGTGCTCCGTGTTGTATAACCGCGAGGTGGTGCAATTCCCGGCTCCCGGATTGGATGCGGAGGACTCCTTTTTTGCAAAAGAGTCTGCCGTTGATTATGAAAAAGGTGATTACGGGCGCAAGTATGTTGGTATTATGCCTTCCGGCAAAACCAAAGCCATGATGGAAATTCGCACTATGGCTGCGCTCATGCAGAAGATTTATACCATGGACCTTTCGGAAGAGGTTAAAGATAAGCTGTGGACGTTGACAGTATACTTTAACAGTCTGAAGGACCTGGGTAAGGCTTCAACGTTGGTGGACGATGACGTAAAGGATTTTATTGTTCGCACGGCAAATCGTATGTTTACGGGGAGGCGGCTCATCGTCAGTGCGGACGAGCTTACCAGTCGCGTTTCCACTACGGCATTAAACGAAACTTTGGACAAATTGGAAAAGATTGAGTACTCCAAAGAGAATGAGGCGGCCAAGCGGTATGCTTCCAATGTGCTGCTTGCCACAAACATGATCTCTGTTGGCATTGATGTGGCGCGATTGAATGTCATGTTGATGATTGGGCAACCTAAACTTACCAGTGAATATATTCAGGCATCCAGCCGTGTGGGACGTTCCTTCCCCGGCGTTGTCTTTGTGCAGTACGATGCCACAAAGAGTCGCGACCGCTCCCACTATGAGCGATTCCGCTCTTATCATGAATCATTTTATCGTTTTGTCGAGCCAACCGGAGCAACTCCGTTTTCCCGCCCGGCGCGTGAGCGAGCTCTGCACGCCGTCCTCGTTTCAATGATGCGTCAAATGACTGGAATGGGCGAAGACAGGGATGCCATCAACTTTGACAAGGAGTACTTTGCGGACACAATAAAACAAATTGAAACATTCGTCACAGATAGGGTGACAGGGATTAACGAACGCTCCGAGGGACAGGCAAAAGACGATGTAAACGAAATCCGGACGGAGATTGAGGAGTTCTTCGATCTTTGGCAATCCTATGTGGATGAATGTAACGGAGAACACCCATCCGTTCCGTTGTATTTTGGCCGTCGATTCATGGTTAATCCTCCCGCAGGAGATGCACGTCGGCTGCTTAAACAATACAATTCCTCAGGTAAGGATAGTGCCGTTGAAACTTTGACCTCAATGCGAAATGTGGATACCCCGGTATCGGGCAGTATTATAGTTTGGGGGGATAACAATGTCTGAACAGGTGAAGGCGAAGGTGGAACTGAATAAGGTTACTCACTCCGTTCGTGCCGCTCAGGCGGTTTTGCAGTATGGTGTAGGAGCTATGGTGGACTTCCCGGATCAGACATTGGTTACGGCTGCACCGGAGTACTGGAGTGGGACAAGCAGAATCTATGATGATCGCTTTGCCAAAGCTCTTGGGGTGGACTACTTTGCGTTACCCACCAACATTGCGTACGCACGTTTTCCCGAATGGTATTTCTGTCCGAAGTGTCGAAGATTTCAGCCGTTAAAAAACTGGGTGTCCGAGTACAGAAAAACAGCCAAGCCAAAAATGCTTGAACGGGATGAGTATATGGTTGAGCATATGCAATGCCCCCGGTGCCGACAGGATTTGGTTGTAGCGCGTATTGTCACGGTGTGTGAAAGTGGTCATTTGAATGATTTTCCTTGGGTAAAATGGATTCATGCAAAAGCGAAGAAACCGATCTGCGGAAATCCAGAGCTGAAATTTAAGACGGGTGCATCTGGAACGGAAGGGCTTGAAGGATTGAGCGTTAGCTGCTCCTGCGGTGCCGTTGCGACATTAAGAGGCGCATTCAATAAAGATTGCTTTCAAAAACTGGATGAAGACTTGGGAACCAATCAATTTAGGTGTGACGGAAATCATCCGTTTCGGCACACAAAAGAAAAGTGCGTTTGCTACCCAAAAACCGTGCAGAGGGGTGCATCATCTGTTTACTTTCCTGTAGTACATAGTTCGTTGGTCATTCCTCCGTATGCGGATAAGTTGAATGCAAAAATTGAGCAAAGCAAAGCTTATGATGATTGTATGACCATCATAAGCGATGAGGATCCTGAAGAAAAGATCGCAACAATCACTCGACGTTTGCCGAAGTGGGTAGATAAAATTGCGCTGGAAATCGGTGTACCCTACGCAGAAGTAGAAAGAATTCTGACTCAAAAATGGTTGGATCCGATGCCAGAAGGCGTAGATGTGGCCGGAATCCAGTATCGTGTGGAGGAATATACAGCGCTGTCTGGCGAAGTAGGTGCAGCTGGTTCCGGGCTGGGCGATTTTTCACGTGAGGAAATGGATATCTCTGAGTATGATCTCCCTCATATTAAAGCCATTTCCCTCATAGACAAAGTGCGCGTGGTAAATGCATTGATTGGTTTCTCCAGAATTCAGCCGACAATGACCCGCAATGATGTAGGTTTTGTTGATGTGAAGGAACCCAACACTCGATGGTACCCCGCTTATGAAGTCCGAGGTGAAGGCATTTTTATCGAGTTTAACCAAGAAGATATCGATAATTGGGTTGAAACCCATCCGGCAGTCAGCGAGAGAGCCGCTATACTAAACCGCAATTATGCGGCATCGTTCATCGGAAGAAACCATCCGCGAACGATAACGCCTAAATTTCTTATGCTGCACACGCTATCCCATTTGCTCATTTCTCAGTTGAGTTTTGAATGTGGGTATAGCATTGCTTCCCTGAGTGAGCGATTATACTGTGCGGAGGAATCCGACGGGAAAAATATGGCGGGTATTTTCATTTAT
>ENA-OPMP01000007-OPMP01000007.1-human-gut-metagenome-genome-assembly--contig:-NODE-7-length-107070-cov-25.521151_pt1 | contig 107070 bp, 70 predicted proteins | sample MGYA00241527_ERZ501751 | MGnify/ENA primary metagenome ERZ501751 (study PRJEB25962, sample SAMEA2042647) | human gut metagenome | biome: human gut; feature: human-associated habitat; material: faeces... | reverse complement strand
AGACTGTAAATCTGCTGGCTCTTGCCTTCGGTGGTTCGAATCCATCACCACCCACCTCAATAGGAAAACGATAGTCCCTGTAGCGGAACCATTATGGTGCGTTACAGGGATTTTTTCGTTTTTTTTCTCTCGATGTGTCGGCGGTTTGTGGGAAAAGCGTTATATTTGTAAACGAGTTTATGTGAAACTATCAACACAATCTGAAACCGATGCTTGGCGAAAGGCATCGCCCCCACGCATACAAATGACGACTATGCCCTATAAGGACCCCAACACCGCCCCATTTGGGATGAAGCAGGTCTCATCCCGCAGGTCATGCTCCACGCCCTCTCGGCGGTGGATTATGGCGGCTCTCTGCCTCCTCTTGCTCACCACGGCCACCCTCCCGGCGTGGGCAGAAGGGCGCCTTCCCGCATGGTACGAAACCACCACCCATCTCAACATGCGCAGCGGACCGAGCGTGCGTTCGACCTCCCAGTTTATCATGGCGCCCGGCACACGCGTGCTTGTCATCGGCCATCCCCAGGACCAGTGGGCAGAGGTGGTGTATGGCGGCGACACGTTGTATTGCGCCACCCGTTACCTGCAATATGCCGCCCCCTACGCTGTTAAGAAGGTGGCTAAGCATCGGTACAGCCTCTGGGGTTTCGTGCGCCAACTCCTCCTGACCTGCGTGGTGCTCTACGTGCTGCGCTGGGTGGTGATATGGGGCTTGTCGGTGGCCAGCACGCTCGTCTACAAGGTGTATTGGGTGGCCTGCATCCCCTTTTATTTCCTCAACTGGTTGCAGCGTTACGCCGCGAAGCCATGGCGGTGGTACTTCAAGGTCAACGCTGGGCGCACCGACGCCGAGAACCGCAGGCTGCGCAAGCAGTTGGCCTTTGCCCAGATACCGTTCTACATCCTGCTCACGCCCCTACGGTGGTTCAATGCGGTTTATTACAACCTCTTCGTCCATTGCTCGTTAGAGTTTATCAACTATGCCCTTGAGGTGGTCGACCCCAGCCATCCCAAGGAGGGGGCCGACGACACCCAGCGGTGGTTCCTGCTCTTGCCTTGGCGCATCCTGAAGTATCCGTTGTGGCATGGCACGCTCACCCTGGTGGAGAGTGGCGTGTGGACCCTCGTCGACACCCTCGTGCCAGCCCTCACGCTCTACCACGGCACCGACTGCATGGCCAGCGAGAGCATTACGCAGAGCCGTGGGCGCGTGGGCAACAACAGTCGCTACACGGGGATATGGAACGTGGGCGGTGGCAACTACGCCGGCAACGGCATCTATTTTGCCCCCGACCGCGCCACGGCGCTCCATTACGCCTCGGGGTCGCTCGTGGTGTGCCGGGTCACGCTGGGCCGCGTGCTCGATCTCGGCATTGCGCCCCGCCGCATCTATAGCGAGTGTGGGTTCCCCAATGCGCTCAATGTGACCCGTTGGGGGCTCGACCACGACTATGTGACGGGCGAGTGGTGGCGCGAGGACGCCGGATGGTGGGAGTATTGCATGTACGACTGGCAGAACCGCTACAACTATAGTTGGCGCATCAGGCCCCTCTACGTGTTGTCGCTCTCCGACGATATGTTGCAGCGCACGCCTGGCGGCATGCACCACTGGCTCTTCCGCCGAATGGTGATCGAGGACCTGTGGACCTGGTTTGTGCATCTCATGAATAGCAAACGAACGTATTGAATAGCAAACGAACGTATTGATTAACAACCTTACCGTATGATATTAAAACGAAAGATCGACCTGCTGCTGGCCAAGAGCAATGGTGCGCAGCTCATGTGGCTGTTGGGCTTGTCGGTGGCGAGCCTGGCCATCGCCATCGTTGTAGCCCAGTGGGTGTTCGACGATGGAACGATTGTTTGGCAAGATGTTGTGGCCGTGTTTCTCGACCCTGGCTGCTTTGGCGGAGCGGGCGCCCACGACTGGTTCCGCCTCATCCTCGCCCTGCTGAGCGTGTTTCTCTTCTCGGCCTTGCTCGTCAGCGTGTTCACCAATCTCTTCGAGAACATCCGCGAGGCGGCGCAGGTGGGCGAGCGCCGTTACGCCTTGCGCGGCCATGTGCTCATCCTGGGCCATTGTGCGCAGTTGCCCGTCATGGTGCGCGCCCTCAATGCGCAGGGTCGCACGGTCGTGGTGGTCGATGAGGAGCGCCCCGAGGTCGACGCCAACTTCATCTTTTACAAGGCGGCGCGCCACAGCCATGCCGACCTCGCCACCATTGGCGCCGAGAGGGCCGCGGCCATCTATGTCATGGGCGACGCCGACGACCCGGCCCACGACACCAAGAACCTCAAGGCGCTGGCCATCCTCGACGACCTTTGTCGCCAGGCGCCCCAGCCCGTGCATTGCTACGTAACTTTGGCTGACTATGCCACCATCGAGGTGCTGCAATACCAGCGCAAGGCGGGAGCGACGGGCCAGTTGCTTGTCGACACCGTCAACGCCTACGAGTATGAGGCGGAGCAGTTGCTCGTAGGCGACACGTCGCCCGCCTCGGGTGCCCATTCGGCAACCGCCAGCCCTGCCCCGTCGGAGGCGTTCCTGCCCGTGCTACGCCAGGGTGATGAGCGGCGCGCCCACATCGTCATCATCGGCACGGGCGCCATGGCGCAGTCGGTGGCCTACACCGTGGCCCACCTGTGCCATTACCCCAACTATGCCGAGGGAGGGCGGCGCACGCGCATCACCTTCATCGGCGAGGGCATGGAGGCGTGGCAGCAGCACCTTGTGGCGTCGCGCCCCGCCCTGTTCGCCCTGTCGCACCACACGCTGGTGCAGGCCGACGGCCATGTGGTGGCGCATGCGCCCGAGGGAGCCGACTTCCTCGATGTGGAGTGGCAGTTTGTTGATGCCGCCCCGTCGGCGCCCATGGCGCGGCGCCTCCTCACGCCCACGCCCCACGAGGTGCTGCGTGTGGTGGTATGCCAGGGCGATGAGCGACAGGCCATAAATACCGCGCTCCACCTGCCACGCGCCGTCTATGGCGCCGCCAAGCTGGCCGTATGGCTCAAGCGCCCCTCCGAACTGGTGAGGCGCGCCAACCTCACGGGTATGTATGGCCACATCGAGATCTTGGGGCAGGGGCGAGGCATGCAGGCCGACCCGCTCTTCCTACGCAGGTCGTTGCGAGGCATGCGCGTCAACTTCGTCTACCACCGTGCTTACGTCAACCCGCAGGCCACCGATGAGCGACAGGCGTGGTACGCCATCAGCGAGGCCGACAAGTATTCGAGCATCATCTGCGGCAACGCCCTGCTGGTGCGTCAATGGTGCTTCGAGGGTCATAACCACAGCGAGGCCGACCGACGTGCGGCCTACGAGGCTGAGCACCGCCGATGGGTCATGTCGGAGCTTATCATGGGCTTCAGGCCCGCCGCCACCACCAACAAGAAGGTGTTTGAGCATGCCGACCTGGTGCCCTTCGAGGAGTTGAGTGCTGAAGAGCAAGAGAAAGACGCCATCCTCATCGACGCCATGCCCTACATTCTTTATAATGTGGAGTGTTGAATGTGGAGTGTTGAAATCTAACGACCGGTTAGAAGGGCGTTTGGGCGCATACGCCCATATCCTCGTTTGCCATGAGGCCATCCTCAGATTTTTGCAAATCCTCTATATGGCTTATCAGGTTGCCGAGCGTAGCGTATCCGCCACACTTGCGTAATGTGTCTATCACCTGTTGTGTTTGCGTATATTTCTTCTGTGCCATAGGCGGCCCGTACATTTACGGTAGACGTTGATGTGTTCCAAAGTGGGTTCTGGCCATTGCTAATGGCTTTATGGGCAAAGTTAGATAATTATCTGCACTTTTAAGGTTCTTGCCAAGAATAATTTTTCAGCATAGCGAATATAGCTTTAGCGAAACCATGGAAAGGACCTTAGTGAAAAGTGAAAACATGGGGACGACCTTCATTCAAAACCCAAAAATGGGTGGGGCAACGGTACGCTCCGAAGGTCAGAAGCTCATAGCCTTTTTATGAAGGTGTGTTGGAAGTCAAACAACGGGTATGCCCCGAAGGGGGGCAGAAGTTCATAGCCCAGTGGCAAGCGAAGCGACGCCCTGGGTAAAATGTGCCGTGGAGCTTGCGCCCTGTAAGGGTAAAAGTGTTGAAACAGAGTGTGTTATGTTTACTTTTGCCCTTGCAGGGCGTGGCGTGATAGGGCGTGGCGGTTTCCTCAGGGTGTCGCTTCGCTTGCCCTGGGCTGAGGAGGTCATTGGGCTTTCGGCCCGCTTGGGTTGGTGGGGCTATACGCTTCCATTTACTTTTCAGCCCACTTGGGTTGTCAGGGACAAGGAGAGTGCCACACGCTCTTGATATGCGAAAAATCTGTGGAAATCCGCGAGATCTGTGGGCGACAACTAAGCGCACAATGCGCTAAAGAACAGGCTGGATGTATTTATTCTCCCACGGATCGCGCAGATAAGCACAGATACCATGCGGGGTGCTTTTATCAAAAAACACGAGACCCGGCGAAGCCCCACCGACCGAAGGGGAGGTAATATCACCGATGCGCACGAATGGGTCTTTTCACGGATTGTTTACTCTTGCTCCGCTGCCTACCGCTTGGTTTTGATGCGCCGTCGGCGCAACGGATTTCCACGGATTTTTTCGCATGCGGAAGGTGCGCTGCGGAGCGAAAAATCTGGAAATCCGCGAGATCTGTGGGTGACAACTAAGCGAACAATGCGCTAAAGAACAGGCTGGATGTATTTATTCTCCCACGGATCTCTCAGATAAGCACAGATGCCATGCGGACTACTTGTCAATAACACAGATCGCGCCGTCGGCGCGGCAGATCGACACGGATTTTTCGCATGCGGAGAGTAATATGTATGGAAGTATGCCACATGACGGGGCTTGCTTGATACGCGGAAGATCCGTTTAAGATCCGTAGGCCCAGAGGGCCATCAAAAGAAAAGAAAGAACAACAGATCCGTGATGAAGGATCCGTGCGCATCGGTGACATCTGTGTTCCTTAGACCCCTGAGGCCATCGCCGTAGGCGGTGGGCTTATTGAGGTGTTCAACATGGGAACGACCTTCATGCGGAATGGCCATGTGGGTTGCTTTTGCCAAAAAACACGAGACTCGGCGAAGCCCCACCGACCGAAGGGAAGCCGGAAACTATAAGAAGAGGAAGTAAGCCCCAGCATCGAGAAACTTGCACGAACACGGGAAATGTTACGATTTTTGGTGAAAAAGTGGTGTTGCGATTTCGATCCAACCAGCGACCGCAACCGACGTTTTTGCGCGATTGATATTTCCGAAATGAGCCACCGTGTTACAAAAGACGCCTAACTGAGGCTCGGTTAGGTGTCTTTCGCAATGCCGTTAGGGAGGTATCGAGCCACCGTTAGCCATCTATCGCAATGCGAAAGATGCCTTTTGGTGGCGTGGAGTGGGGAGGGCGAGGTGAAGAATAAGGCCTTCGGGTTGTAACGGCTTTATTGTTAGACGATTATAAAAAACCACGAGAATGGCGTATTTGCGTGCGAACCTCCACTCGCCGCCGAATAAATGTTAAAAACGGGAGATGCCTGTAGCCTATTTTCAGCAGCATACTGTCTTGTTGTGGGATGCACCATAGCCAAGCTCATTGACGGCCAACAATTGCTCTTCTTGCGACGCCCTGGGCTATGCGCTACTTGGGCTTTCAGCCCGCTTCGTTCAACTTTGGCACCCCTGAGGAGATCATTGGCTTTTTCAGCCCTCTTGGCTATCTTTGTCACACCGCTGTCATGTTTGAGACTAAATTATCTATTCGTTGTGAAAGCCGGATGAGGCTAAAGTTATAAGAAGTGATACGCATTTCAAATCACTCCACATGCCGGATGAGCCAAATTTGTGTGGCGCAATGTCCCGAAGTCAAAAAAAATGGCCGATTCTTGAAATCAGAGCTTATGGCCCCCGTTGGATGCAAGCGGGGTTAAACCAAAATCGGTAGGGGGGGCTTGCGAGCCGTTGAGCGAATGTTGTAACGCTATTTTTGTAATCGATTGATAGTTGATTTCTGCAAGTTTGTTTGTAACTTTGCATCCTGTAATCGAAGCATAGCCATGTCGCCGCAACATGCCTTTGCTCAAAACGAATTTGCGGTAACGAAAATGGAAGTTATAGAAATAAGAATTTCATTATAATACATTGTTGAATAGCGTTTGCTGTTATTCGGAACGTCTTGAAACTTGGCCGTAACAAGATAGCTCAAATACACGAATAAGTTTGTGAACGCCTGCGCATAGCGTGGGCTAAACTTATCTGTATTTGAAGGGTCGAGGCCAAGTACCCAAGACGTGGATAGGTTTGTCCACGCTTCTTTTGTACTTGGTCGTAGCAAAAGCCCCTTCGTTCTTCCTGATGCAGTATCGCCCAATTATTGCGTTTTTATGGTTTTTAATTCTTTCCAGTTTATCTGGTTGTTCCCAATCATATTCATTGGGTACTATCTGTTGTCGTGCCTATTGGCAAGGAAAAGTCCTGAACGGCAACGAACAACAAGCAATGTCTTGTTGCTGCTGGTTTCCTATGGCTTGTATGCCCAAACCAACGCAGCCTACACGCTTATCTTGTTAGGCGTAACATTCGTTACTTATTATTTTGCCTTGCTCATTGAGCGAAGCCAGGCCGAGCGGCCTAAGCATCTGTTGATAGTCTGTGGAAGCGTGCTGGCGTTGCTCCCCTTGTTGGTGTTTAAGTATTACAACTTCATCATCAACACCAGCAACGCCTTCTTCGACTCCATCCATTGCGCCACGGTGTTGCCAGGTCTCAACTGGGCTGTACCTCTTGGTATATCGTTTTTTACGTTTCAGGCTGTGGGATATCTCATGGACGTGTATTATCGCCGCATCAAGGCCGAACACAACTGGTTGGACTACATGCTTTTCGTTTCCTTTTTCCCACAAATCATGTCGGGTCCCATCAGCAAGGCGAAAGACCTGTTACCGCAGATCAAGACTTGCCGTCAGTTTGATGCGGCCATGGCTACCCAAGGTCTGAAATGGTTTGTTTGGGGATTGTTTCTCAAAGTGATGATGGCCGACCGACTGGGGATGTATGTCGATCAGGTGCTCGACAATTATATGTTCAATTCGGGCACGTCTTGTCTTTTGGCCACCATCTATTATTCGTTTCAGATATATGGTGACTTCGCTGGTTACTCATTCATGGCGATGGGCGTAGGAAAACTGATGGGGTTCAATCTTATCAATAACTTCCAAAGGCCGTATCTCTCCACCTCGATCACCGATTTTTGGCGCCGTTGGCACATCTCGCTTTCTACATGGTTGAAAGATTATGTTTACATTCCGTTGGGAGGAAGCCGTTGCTCGAAAGCGAGGAATTATTGGAACATTTTCGTCACCTTCTTGGTGAGTGGCATTTGGCATGGCGCCAATTGGACCTTCGTGTTTTGGGGTGTTCTTCATGGCTTGTTCCAAATCATTGAGAAGATGTTTGGTTGGCAAAAGGTTACCACAACAAACTTACCCATTCGTGTGGCGAGAATAGCCATTACGTTCACGCTCGTAACCATAGCATGGATATTTTTCCGACAGCCAACGATTGCCGACGCCTTTGGAGTGATTGAGAGAATTGTAACGGAACATGGCGCATTGTTTAAGCCGTCTAACACCGAAGTGGTGTTCTCTGCGCTGTCTATTGGCATTGTGGCGTGTGTTGACTTGCTGAGGGAGTTCCTGCCCAAGCGGTTCTATCAACTCGTCCAAGCCCCTGTGGTTGTTAGGTGGTGCGTCTATTATGCGTTGCTGCTGATTGTGTTGTTAAGCGGAGTGTTCGACTCCAGCCAGTTTATTTACGTTAGTTTTTAAGCCAAATGAAGAAGTTTGTTAGCAAGGTAATCTGGTTTTTGATAGGTCTTGTTGTGCTTGATGTGCTCGTGGGTTTGGGTGCGCGTTACTTGGTGGGACATGCCAAGGGTGGCGACACGGGCTTGAACAATTATATCTGCCATGAGATGAGGGACGAGTGCATTGTCTTCGGATCCTCGCGAGGCATGCACCATTACGACCCAAACATCATTGCGGATAGCTTGGGTATGAGCTGTTGGAACTGTTCGCTCGATGGCAACGGCATCATCCTGATGTATGGGCGATACAAGATGCTGAGCGCACGGTACACGCCCAAGATGATCATCTACGATGTGCAGACATCGTTCGACCTTTTGGAGAACGACAATCATAAATATTTGCGAAACTTGAGGTATTATTACGACGACCCAGGTGTTGACTCCATCTTTTGGCGGGTCGATCCCCTGGAGCGGCTCAAGATGTTGTCAAACTGTTATCGCTACAATTACCAGTGGCTGCAACTCATATCTGACAACATTCACCCCATGCGGAGCAACGACAAGGGGTATAAGCCCATGGACAAGACCATGACTTATAAGCCGAAAGCGTCTTATAAGCCGAAAGCGTCCGCGCATCAAAAGGAGGATTATAAGTACGATTCGCTTAAGTTGCATTACTTGGAACAGTTGGTTGTGGCATGTAAAGCCAATGGCACCCAATTGGTGTTTGCCGTTTCGCCACAATTCAACACGCATGACGACAAGGTGTATCAGCCGCTGAAAGATATTTGCCGCAAATACCACTTGCCCTTCCTCAATCATTATTGCGACAAGGACTTTGTGGATAGGACCGATTATTTCTACGACTCGGTACACATGAACCGTACAGGAGCAACCGCCTATACCAAGATGGTCGTAGGAGAGTTGAAAGGCTTGGCCATGCCTTAATGGGATGGCACCATCAAGCATCGTTTGAATGTACCAATAATCCCGCGCCTAAATATGAAGGTGCGGGATTTTGGTTAAAGCGAGAAGTGTCCATAATCGTAATAAGGTGTGATGGGAAACACATTCCCACCACACCTTATTATATATAAGGGGTCCTTGCTAACTTATCAAGGTCCTCGAAGGCTGTCGCGCTATGGGTTCGACGGTATGTTCCCGAGGGGGACGGCGTCGGCGTGGCACGGCAGCGCCGGCGATTGCTGGTTAGCAAACCTTTTCGAGCTTCTTCATCATGGTCATCATGAAGAAGGCGCTCAACAGGCAGAGCACGATAAACACGCCCCATACCACCCAGAGCGGGAAGCCGCCCCAGAGGAAGCCGCCCACGCTGACGAGCAGGTTGCCTATGGCCGTTGCCACGAACCAGCCGCCCATCATGGCGCCTTTGTACTTGGGGGGAGCCACCTTGCTCACGAAGCTGATTCCCATCGGACTGAGCAGCAGCTCACCAAAGGTGAGCACAAGATAGGTGCTCATCAACCAGTTGGGCGACACAAACGCTGCGGCGTCGCCCGCCACGCGCTGCTCATCGGGCGTGGGCAGGCCTAGCGAACCAAAGAGCATGATGGCATAGGCGGCAGCGGCCACCACCATGCCGTAGGCAATCTTACGGGGTGCCGAGGGCTCCTTGCCCTTGCGTGCCAGGTAGCCGAAGATGGCAAGGCTGACGGGTGTGAGCATCACCACGTAACTCGGGTTGAAGTGCTGGAAAATAGGAGCCGATACCGATACCACCTCGTTGCTCGTGGTGACATACATGTAGCCCAAGAAGCCCAACGACGCCAGGATGACTACGCTGGCAATGGCGCGCGCCTTGGCGGTCTTGCTCTGGAAGAGGGCGAAGGCGGCATACACAATGAGGATGATTGCCACAAGGTTGAGCACGTTGAAGGACATGCCCTGCCAACCCGTTGCGCTCTTGGCCGTAAACTCATCGGCGAAGAAGGTAAGGGTCAGTCCGTTTTGCTGGAAAGCCATCCAGAAGAAGATCACCACGGCGAACACCAGTACGAGGGCAATGATGCGCTCACGGGTCTCCTGGCGAGAGAGCTCCACCACCTCGCCCGTCTCGTTGACCTTGTCGGCCGATGTGCCTTCCACATGGCGGAAGGTGGAACGGAACGCGTAGTAGATCAGTATCGACACCACCAACGACAGGCACGCCACGGAGAAGGCAAAGTGGTAGGCGTCGTTGCCGCTATAGCCGAGCGAATTTTGCGCCCAGTCCATGATGCGCACGGCAGCCGTTGGGGCAAAGAGCGAACCGATGTTGATGGCCATGTAGAAGATGGAGAACGCCTCGTCGCGCTTGCCTTGCAGCTCGGGCGCATCGTAGAGGTTGCCCACCATCACCTGCAGGTTGCCCTTGAACAGTCCGGTTCCGATACTCACGCATAGCAAGGCGCCGCACATGAAGATCAGGGCGAAGGTGTCGCCGCCCAGGGGGATGGCCAACAGGAGGTAGCCAATGAACATGATAAAGATACCTAAGGTTACCATCTTGCCGTAGCCGTACTTGTCGGCCACCATTCCGCCGAGGAAGGGGAAGAAGTAGACGGCACCCATGAACACACTATAAATCAGACCGGCGGTACCTGCGCTCAGCCCGAAGTTGGCTCTCAAGAACAGAGAAAAGACGGCTATCATCGTGTAATAGCCAAAGCGCTCGCCTGTGTTGGCCAATGCCAACGCATAGAGTCCTTTAGGTTGACCCTCAAACATAGTATTAAGATTTAGATGTTAAAGATTCATATATATAGCTCCGCCCGAAGGCGGAGCCATTTATCTGATGGAATGAAGGGTTGGCGGTTAGGCGGTTACGCGCTCCAGCCACTTCACCATGGCGTACATCACGCCCATAGAGATGAAGCATACAATCATGAAGACCAACCAGCACTCCCACAACGGCCACTTGTTATACATCAGCGGGCCAATCCACAACAGGCAGTTGCCCACGGCCGTGGCACCCAGCCACAATCCCTGGCAGAGGCCCTGCAAGTGCTTGGGAGCCACCTTCGACACGAAGCTCAGTCCGAGCGGTGAGATGAAGAGCTCGGCCACCGTCAGGAAGAAATAGGTGAGGATGAGCACGAGGGGCGACGCCTTCCATCCGGCGCGCACGGCGGGGGCCATCGAGGTGAACACCTCGGCCGAAGGCCAACCTTTCACCATGGAGAGAATCATGAGGAAGCCATAGGCCAGTCCGGCGATACCCATACCATACACTATCTTACGCGGTGTGGAGATGGGGTTGCCCTTCTTGGTGAAGTGGGCGAAAATCCACATGATGATGGGCGTGAGCGTGATGACGAAGAACGGGTTCACGGCCTGCCATATCTCCGGAGCCAGGGCGTCGGTGCGCACGAAGTCGCGGGCGAAGAAGCTAAGACTCTGACCGTTCTGATGGAATGAGAACCAGAAGAACACCGAGATGCCGAGCACGGCGAACAGGGCGTACATACGCTGCTTGATCTCGGCGGCCATGGTGCGCTTCTCCTCCTCGGTGTATTGCTCCACAACCACCTCTTCTTTCTTACCCGGGGTGGGGAAGAGATGCTTGGAGAAGAAGAAGATGAGCAGCGACACGAGCATCATCACCACCGATGCGATGAAGCTGTAGTGGATGCCGGTGTTGAACACGTCGAGATACTGCTGGCAGAAGGCGGCCATGTCGGTGAAATGATAGCCCGAGAGCTGCACCTGGCTGGCCAGCGTTTGCAGGTTGGCGGTATCCGTTTGGGTCAAGGTGCCGTTGATGAAGGCGTGGCAGAGGCGTGGCAGGTCGGCGTTGTAGGTCAACTGGTGCACGTTGAGCCACCAAGAGCGCAGCAACGGTGCGATGAACGGCGCTGCCAAGGCACCCACATTGATGAACACATAGAAGATTTGGAATCCAGCGTCGCGCTGTCCCTGTGCCCACTTCAGGCGCTCTGTTCCCTCGCGGGCGGCGTCGCGCTCAAAGTTGTCGTACATCTGTCCGACGATGGCTTGCAGGTTGCCCTTGAACAAACCGTTGCCCACCGAGATGAGGACGAGGGCGAAGATGGTGAACGAGAGCAGGGCGGTGTTGTTCTCGGGAGTGGCGAGGACGGGCACCGACAGGCACACATAACCCAACGCCATGACCAAGAGACCGCTCATGATGGTGCCCTTGTAGTTCTGGGTGCGGTCGGCGATGATACCGCCCACGAGGCTCATAACATAGATTGCGGCGAGGAAGAGGGCGGCAATTAGGCCGCTGGTCTCGTCGGACAATCCGAATTTGGAACAGAGGAAGAGTGCCAGCACGGCGTTCATGATGTAATAGCCGAAGCGCTCGCCCATGTTGCTGAGGGCTGCAAGGAGCAATCCTTTGGGATGGTTTTTGAACATAGATTATTGGATTTAGTTGTTAATGATCGTGGGTTAAGGTAGGTCGACGCCGTTGTCAACGGGTGATGTCGAAAAGATACGTTAGCTTGATGGTGATGGTTCCGAAGTTGGAACTGCCAAAATAGTCGCGTTTCGAGTCGCCGTAGATATTGCCCAATCCATAATAATATCGGCCTTCGAGGAGGAATCGCCCCACCTTGGGGTTGGCAAACTCGATGCCGGCGCCTGCCGCAATGCCGTAATCAAACTTGTTCTCTACGGCCATCGTGTCTTGCGCGCAAATCGAATTGGCGCGGTCGGCCATGTTGCGTTTGTCCCAGTCGAAGTTGCTCTTGGTGCTCTCGCTGAGGTAAACGCCAAACTGTGGGCCGGCATTCACGAAGAAGTTGACACCCCGGTTCTCCCTTCCCCATGCCAAATGGGCCATGATGGGCACCTGAATGTAGTTGATGGTGCGCTCGTACTGCTCGGCCACGCCTGTCACGGCGTTGATCACGGGTTGGTCGTTCAGGTCGCGTATGTCCTCTTTCCATCCCAACTGCCCGTAGTTCACCTCGGCAGCGATCGATGCGATGGTTGAGAAGTATTTCTCCACGGTGTAGCGCATGGCCAGTCCGCCGGTGAGGCCTCCCTTCATGCTTTGAACCACCTTGGGCGTGAATCGCACGGTGGTGAGGTTGTATCCGCCACTGACACCCACCGAGAGGGTGTTGCGGTGCTCGCCGATCTGCGCAACGACCCCTAAGGGGAGGAGCAGGAACAAGAGTGTGATGATATGTCGGTTCATGTGGTTTCTTGGAACGTCAACGGTTAATAGGCCACCGCCTCGATGCGGTGGTCGCGTGTGTAGTGGATGAGTTGGAAGCTTTCGTTCTGCATGCCGGCGTCGCCCACCTGCCTAAAGCGGAGGGGCGTTTGCAGCGGTGTGTAGGTGCTCTGCCCTTTCGTGCCGCGGAACGCCTTGCCCTTGGACACCAGTCCGCGCAAGAAGAACTGGGCGTGGTCGTAGCCCGTGAGCCCGAAGCGGGGGTTGTAGTTCACCTGCAGGCCCTCGTGGAACCACCTGCGGTAGGTCTGCTCAAACTGGCGTGTGCGTGCGTTCTGTGGGTTGTAGTAGAATTGTGCGGGGATGTACGTGTCGAAGCGGAAGAACTTGTCGAGGTCGTAGTCGGCGTAAAGCAACCAGTCGGTGTAGCCGAAGAGGGTTATCTTGATGTTAGGATTGAGGTTTTGCAGGCTCGCCAACTTGGCCAAGGCCACCGTGAGCTCAGCCATGCGCCCCGTATTGAGGATCACCACGTTCTGCTGGTTGGTGCGGAACGCCTTGGCAAACATGCCCTCGCTGCTGTTGAGGTTGGTAATGTTGTATGTGATGTTCTTGCTCTCCAGGCGGTTGCGCAAGCCAAAGGTGAACACGCCCTTGCGCGAGGTGGTGTCGTTGCAATCGATAAACACCGGGTGGGCCTGGGGGAACAGGCGGAGGTACGCCTCGATGGCGCTGTTGTTGAGCCTGTCGGGACTCTGCCACACCTGGAAGATCTGGCTATAGCGCGCCACGTCGTCGCCATTGATGGAGAACGGTATGACCATCTTGATGTCGCGCGCCTTGCAAAACTCGGCAAGACCACGCACCTGATGGGTGTAGAGCGGACCGAAGATGATGTTGCACTTGGCTGCCTCGGGATCGCTCGTAAACTTCGTTATGTCGTCGTCGATAGTTACGTTCCAGGCGTGCACATCGATGTGGTATCCGGCACGCTTCAGGCTGTCGCAGCCCATGAGCAGGCCACGGTAATACTCCATCATGCGGCGGCCATCGCCGTTGATGTTGTGCAGGGGGAGCATCACGCCCACACGCATGGCGGCGGGCGCAGCCTTCTGCGCAGCCTTCTGCACGGGCTTGGCCACGGGGGCGGGCTTCACCGCTGGTGTGGCGGGCTCTTCGGAGGGGTAGGGAATGAGGATGCGGTCGCCCTTCTTCAACGTGTAGTCGGCCGCCTTCATCTCGGGATTGGCGGCGCGCAACTGGTCTTCGGTCAGGCCGAATTTCTTGGCAATGCCATACAACGTGTCTTTCTTCTTCACCTTATACAGGTCGCGCCATTGGGGCACCTGGGCCACCACCGTTGAGGCAAGCAAGCAGAGAACGACGACCACGAGGCATTTGTATATCTTTACCATAAATGCGTTCTTAAATCAAAATCAATTGCAAAAATACAAAAAAAAGAAATACATCCTCTTTTTTTTCAAAGGAAATTCACTAACTTTGCATAAGGCGGCAACAAAAAATGCCACCCAACCCAACACATTTCTCAAAATGAATGCGAAAATCATCATATCCTTCCTCTTTTCTCTTCTTGCCACAGGCGTTTGGGGACAGAATGTTTATCCCTCCATCAACCCCATGGCCAGCTACACCGACAAGGATGGCGAGACACACACGGAGACCAGCATCTCCGAGTCGGCGCCCCTCACGGTGACGTTCAACGCCAACGCGGAGAACACGGCGGGATGGACCGCCCACTACGAGTGGCGTTTTTATAAGGATGGCAAGCGCGAGGCGCCTTACCTCATCCGCTACGACGAGGACACGCAGATCACGTTCACCGAGTCGGGCGCCCACCACGTGGAGCTTTGGGCCACGTTTGTCCAGGGGACCGATACCGTGGCCTACACCGACGATTATTGGACGTCGGAGGCCTCGCCCCTCATCGTATCCATCTCCGAGAGCAAGCTGGAAATGCCCAACGCGTTCTCGCCCAACGGCGATGGCATCAACGATGTCTACAAGGCGAAGAGCGGCTACCAGAGCCTCGTGGAGTTCCACGCCTACATCTTCAACCGCTGGGGACAGAAGTTGTACGAGTGGTCGGACCCCGCTGACGGATGGGATGGCAAATACAAGGGCAAGGACGTGGCGCAAGGCGTCTACTACGTCTTGGTGAAGGCCAAGGGCGCCGACGGCCGCACGTTCAACATCAAGCGCGACGTGAACCTGCTCAGGGGCTACACAGAGAGTTCCACCGCAAACCCCTAACGGGCTGTCGGCCTCCACACACACTACACCCCAGCGCGCCCTATCGACCCACTGAGCCGATGGGCGGGGCCTCCTGCCACACGCAGGAGCCACCTTTCTTAATAGGTAAAAAAAAGACCAATTAGCGAACACTCTTATGACACAGCCAAAGGCTATCGGGAAACAAACGGAATGGATCAACGTGTGGGGAGCGCGCGTCCACAACCTCAAGAACGTGGACGTGAAGATTCCCCGCAACGCGCTAACCGTCATCACCGGCCTGTCGGGGTCGGGCAAGTCGTCGCTCGCCTTCGACACCATCTACGCCGAAGGACAACGGCGATACATCGAGACGTTCTCGGCCTACGCACGCAACTTCCTCGGCAACCTGCAACGCCCCGACGTCGACAAGATCTCGGGACTGTCGCCCGTGATCAGCATTGAGCAGAAAACCACCAACAAAAATCCGAGGTCGACCGTGGGAACGTCCACCGAGATATACGATTACCTGCGCCTCCTCTACGCGCGGGCGGCCACGGCTTATAGCTATCTGAGCGGCGAGAAGATGGTGAAATACACCGAGGAGAAGGTCATCGACATGATCCTCTCCGACTATGCCGGACATGCCATCTACATCCTCGCCCCACTCGTGCGCCAACGCAAGGGCCATTACCGTGAGCTCTTCGAGAGCATGCGCAAGAAGGGCTACCTCTATATCCGTGTCGACGGCGAGATCAAGGAGATTACGCGCGGCATGAAGGTAGACCGATACAAGAACCACAACATCGAGGTGGTGATCGACAAGCTCAAGGTGCGCGACAAGGATGATGAGCGACTGAAGAACACCGTGCGCATTGCCATGCGCCAGGGCGACGGCGTGGTCATGGTGATGGACCGCGATACGGGCGAGGCGAAAAACTTCTCCAAGCGACTCATGGACCCCGTGACCGGACTGGCCTATAGCGACCCCGCGCCCAACATCTTCTCCTTCAACTCGCCCGAAGGGGCGTGCCCCCATTGCAAGGGATTGGGCTACGTCAACGAGATCGACCTCAAGAAGGTCATCCCCAACGACGCGCTCAGCATCCACGACGGCGCCATCGTGCCCTTGGGCAAATACAAGAGTCAGATGATCTTCTGGCAGATCGACGCCCTCCTGAAGAAATACGACTGCTCGCTGAAGACGCCCTTCAAGGACATTCCCGCCGACGCCGTCAGCGAGATCCTCTACGGGTCGCTCGAGAACATACGCATCGACAAGGACGTCATACATACATCAAGTGATTATTTCGTGGCTTTCGACGGGGTGATTAAGTACCTCAAGACGGTCATGGAGAACGACGATTCGGCCGCCTCGCAGAAGTGGGCGGCGCAGTTTCTTGCCGAGGCGGTATGCCCCGAGTGCCAGGGCAAGCGACTGAAGAAGGAGAGCCTGGCCTATAAGATATGGGACAAGAACATCGCCGAGGTGGCCTCGCTCGACATCAGCGACCTCGCTGAGTGGCTCGACCACGTGGAGCAGCACCTCGACAACAAGGAGGGGCGCATCGCCCACGAAATCATCAAGGAGCTGCGGTCGAGGGTCGGCTTCCTCTTGGAGGTGGGACTCGATTACCTCTCGCTCAACCGGCAGTCGGCCACACTCTCGGGTGGTGAGAGCCAACGCATCCGACTGGCCACGCAGATTGGTAGCCAACTGGTCAATGTGCTCTACATCCTCGACGAGCCGTCCATCGGATTGCACCAGCGCGACAACCAACGGCTCATCAACTCGCTGAAGGAGTTGCGCGACATGGGCAACACGGTCGTCGTGGTGGAGCACGATGAGGACATGATGCGCGCGGCCGACTGGATCGTCGACATCGGGCCGCGAGCTGGGCGAAAGGGCGGCCAAGTGGTGTTTGAAGGAACGCCGCAGCAGATGCTCCAACCCGCCAAGACGCTCACGGCACAATACCTCACGGGCGAAAGGCAGATAGCCATCCCCGCCGAGCGGCGTAAGGGCAACGGACTGTTCCTCAAGTTGCGGGGATGCCGGGGCAACAACCTCAAGAACGTCGACGTCGACTTCCCCCTGGGCGAGCTCATCGTCGTAACGGGTGTGTCGGGATCGGGCAAGTCGACGCTCATCAACGCCACGCTCCAACCCATCCTCTCGCAACATTTCTACCGCAGCCTGCGCAAGCCCATGCCCTACGACAGCATCGAGGGCATAGAACATATAGACAAGGTGGTCAACGTGGACCAAAGCCCCATTGGCCGCACGCCACGCTCCAATCCCGCCACCTACACGGGCGTGTTTGGCGACATAAGGTCGCTCTACGTCAACCTGCCGGAGGCGAAGATCAGGGGCTACAAGCCCGGACGGTTCTCGTTCAACGTCAGGGGAGGACGATGCGAGGCGTGCAAGGGCAACGGATACAAGACCATCGAGATGAACTTCCTGCCCGACGTGATGGTGCCCTGCGAGGTGTGCCACGGCAAGCGCTACAACCGCGAGACGCTCGAGGTGAGGTTCAAGGGCAAGTCGATCGCCGACGTGCTCGACATGACCGTCAACATGGCGGTGGAGTTCTTCGAGAACGTGCCCGCCATCCTGCCTAAGATCAAGGCGTTGCAAGACGTGGGACTGGGATACCTCAAGCTCGGGCAGAGCGCCACAACGCTGTCGGGAGGTGAGAGCCAACGCGTGAAGCTCGCCACCGAACTGAGCAAGAAAGACACGGGAAAAACGCTATACATCCTCGACGAGCCCACCACCGGTCTCCATTTCGAAGACATCAACATGCTCATGAAAGTGCTGCAAAAACTCGTAGATAAGGGCAACACGGTCATCATCATTGAGCACAACCTCGACGTCATCAAACTGGCCGACCACATCATCGACATGGGACCAGAGGGAGGACGAGGCGGCGGGCAACTGCTCGTTGCCGGTACACCCGAGGAGGTGGCAAAGTGCCAACTGGGTTATTCGGCCAAGTATATCCGGGAGACGCTGGAGAAACAAAAGGAATGTGCTGGGCGGAAGGAAGGCCAAACGAGCCAAGAACCGTAAGTTGCACAATCTTGACGTCGCAAGAAAACCATCGCGTTGAGGCTTGGCATGTATCGAATTGCTATACATGCCAAGCCGAGACACGCTAAACCCTGTGGCTTGCTTTTCGGCCTGGCATTCCAATCCCCATCGGTCATAGGGTGGGGGCGCTCAATCGCTCATAAGGGGTTCCCCCAATCGGTAAAAGGATTTCCCCCAAGGGATCATAGGGCTTTGACCAAGGGGCGAACGGCGTTCCCGTGCCTTCCGGATTGACGGGATGGACCACCGAATGAAAAAAAGAGGAGCGGATACCCCTTGTTTCGATGAATATTACTACCTTTGCAATCAACAATAGTTGATGAACCCCTACCCCAAAACCAACTTATGACACACACCTTACCCCGACATATCCTCTTAACGTTGGCGCTCTCGTTGCTCACCATGGCAACCTACGCCCAGCATCGCACACGCACCACCACCCAATCGGCGTCGGCGTCCGCCAAGGTAAGTAGGCAGTTTTCCGACTCCCTCCGCCATTATGCCGACTCGATCTACGCCGATAGCGTGAGGGTTCGTCAGCGCCTCACCGCCACCGATGTGGCGCCCTTGTTCCTTCCCCCCACATTTTACAAAGACGTTCCGCACAAGGCGTTCTCGCTTACCGACAGCCTGACGACCGTCGACGAGCTGATGTTGCTGCTCTACCTCAACCGTCCCGATCTCGTGTTGGCCACCCAAAAGCAGTTGGAGAAGGCTGGCCCCGTGCTGGCGCCCACCACCGTTACCGACAAGCCCGCCGTGGAGGTGGCCGAAACCAAGCCTGCGGAGGCCATGCCCAACGATGTGGACCTCATCGTGTTGAAGCCCAACTTTTGGTCGTTTGGTGGCGACCACTACCTGCAGTTCTTCCAAAACTACGTGTCGAGCAACTGGTATAAGGGCGGACAAAGCAACTATTCGATGGTGGCGTCGCTCACGTTGAACGCCAATTACAACAACAAGCAGAAGGTGAGATGGGACAATAAGCTCGAGATGAAACTGGGCTTCCAAACCACCCGAGGCGACACGCTCCATAGTTTGAAGACCTCCGAGGACCTGTTGCGCTATACGGGCAAGTTGGGCTTGCAGGCCACCAAGAGCTGGTACTACACCTTCCAGTTGCTGGCCTCCACGCAGTTTGCGCGAAACTTTGGCACCAACAGCAATTATGTGTATTCCGATTTCCTCTCGCCGCTCAACGTGAACGTGTCAATCGGTATGGACTACAACATCAACTGGTTGAAGGGCCGCATGCGCGGAAGCGTTCACCTCGCTCCCTTGGCCTACAACTTTAAGTATGTGGGCCGCAAGGCTTTGGCCACACGCTACGGCGTGGATGCGGGCCACCACACCCTGAACGACTTCGGTTCGCAGATCACCGTTGATGTAACGTGGAGGATGTGCGACAACATCAGTTGGCGCTCACGTATCTATGGATACACCACGTACGAGCGTGTAGAGATGGAGTTTGAGAATACCTTCAGTTTCCAGTTTAACCGATACATCTCCGCCAATTTCTTCGTCTATCCCCGATTCGACGACTCACGCAAGCGCGACGACCACCACGGCTACTGGATGTTCAAGGAATACACGTCGCTCGGCTTCTCTTACAGTTTCTAAGCTGACGGCACGCCGCGATGCGCCACCCAACCAAGGACTGGGTGGCGCATCGTTTTCGGTTCTACAAATAAATGGGGTTTTGAATGTTGTTTCTTGTACCCTTGTTCTTGTGTAAGTCGGTCTTTTTTTCTAACTTTGCGATGAATTTAACGACAAACTTATAGGAAACAATCATTTAACGCCAATTATTCTAAATGGTATTACTAAACAAATATGGCTTGAGGCAGACCGCCTTGGCCCTTCTCGTTTGTGGCTTTGGCATGTCGGCGTGGGCCCAGGGCTACCGAGACGTTACGTCCGAGGCGCTTGTCAACCCCTCGTTCGAGTTGACCGCCGAGGCCACTCCCTTGACCGCTGCCACCGCCACCAACATCGCCGATGCGTATGGCTGGACCTTGCCTACGGGCACCTCTAACATGGCCGTGGCTGATGCGTTGACCACCGCCATCGGTTTCACCAATGGCAAGGGCGGTGTGCAACCCTCCGAAGGCACCTATTTCTTATGGTATCGCAAAGGTTGGGGCCATCTCTCAACCCTCGTCTCCACCACCACCCGCACACTTTCGGCTGGCAAATACTATGTGGTGGTCGACTATAAGGCAGCCGATTATTCCAACAACAACAACCATTCGACCAACGGAACCAAGATGAACATCGTGGTGACGGGTGCCGATGGCCAATCGCTGGGCCAAACGGCCGAGGCACGTCGCGCCTATTCGTTTGCCAATGGCAGCAGCAATCCCGGTTCCGACACCTATTTGGCCAAGGCGCCCTGGACACCCATCGGCGCGTTCTTCACGCTCCATGACGAGGGCGTGGCCACCATCTCGGTGAAGGCGTCGCTGGTCAACAATGGCCGTTCCGACATCTGCCTCGACAACATGCGCGTCTACCGCGTCGACGATGAGACGCAAGCTGACGCCACGCCATTCCCACTCGACGTCACCGGTATGCTCGCCAACCCCAGCTTTGAGGCTGGAGCGGGTGGCACATCGTGGTCGTCCTACAGCTACAATGGATGGACTGTGGCCAGCAATGGTAGTGAGATCAAGGCCGACGGAGGGTCGTTCACCACCGTCTATGGCGACAAACTCGACGGCCTCCGAGTGTTCAACGCATGGGACAACTCCGCCACAACCGACAAGAGCCTATCCCAACAGGTCAACGGCTTGCCCGCCGGCCGCTACCGTCTGCAGGTCACTGTGACGGGATCGGCAGGCAAGCAATTCGCCCTTTTTGCAGGCGATAGCGTGCGTCAGGTGACGGTTGCCGACGCCAACGCTGTGCAAACAGAGACGCTCTACTTCTCGAAAGCCACCGATGAGCCCATCGCCTTGGGCTTGCGCTCCACCGTATTCTATAAGGCCGACAACTTCCGCCTCGCCTATCTCGGCAAGGATGCCTCGCAATCGCGCGACGAATACGAGCAAGCCTTGGCCTTGGCCCAGCAAGTGTATGGTCGTGCGGTCGACTTGGGCGATCTGACCTCCACAGAGAAACAAGCCTTGGCCGAGGCCATTGCCGCCACACCCGAGGCTACGCTGGCGGGCTATCAGGAGGCCGCCACCCGTCTGCTTCAGGCCGCACAGGCACTCGTCCAGGCCGAGTATGTGCAGATTGGCAAGCAATATGGCGCTGAGATGGAACTCGGAGCGTGGACCAACAACAACGTAACCACCAACCAGGGACAGCATTGGGACGGCACGTCCTCGTCGACCTATTACGAGCAGAAGGAAGGCTGGAGCAACCAGTCGTGGAGCATGTCGATGCGTCAGACCATCACGTTGCCCGCCGGCAAATATGTGTTGCGTGCCACAGGTCGCCACGCCATGGGCGATATGGACATGGCGTTGACCGTTTCGGCCCAGGGCCAAACATTGGCTTCGGTGGCCGATTTCCCGTCTGGCGACACCGGCATGGGCGTCAACCTCGAGGGTAAGGCATCGTTCCTCGCCACCGATGGCGCAGGTTTTGCCAATAAGGGCAACGGCTATGGATGGCAATGGCGCTACCTTCCCTTCGAACTGAAGCAAGAAACACCCGTGACCGTGGCCGTTGAAGGAGCGGGTCGCGAGCCCCATTTGTGGATGAGCGTCAGCAACTTCACCTTGTTGCGCGAGGGCGCCTCACAGGGCAACTTTGCCGTGAACAGTCGCAAGACGGTCAGTCAGGTGACGACCAATGTCACCCTTGACAACCCCGTCGATTACGTTATTTCTTCCGCCACACCCTTTGCCGCATCGGGAAGTGTCGACATCGCCCATGAGGATGCCGTCATCATCCTCAGCGGCATGAAGCCCAGCGCGGCCGATGCGTGGCTTTCGTTTGTTAAAGTCAGGGGCAAGGCCGCCGAGGAAGGCATCAACTGCTCCATCCGCATCTATGGCAATGGGGCTATGATCGTGCCGTATGGCAGCTATGTCGTTCCCCTCACCATTTACGACGGCACCAACCTCACGGGTTCATCGAAGAGCGATTTCACCGTGGGAACGCGTCGATCGTTCAAGAATAACATCTTCAACAACAAGATGCGAAGCTTCAAGCTCAAGCGTGGATACATGGTTACGTTGGCCACCAAGGAAGATGGCAAGGGCTATAGCCGCGTGTTCATTGCCGACAAGAGCAACCGCCGCATCAACCTCCCCACCACATCGAAGATTCTCGACCGCCACGTGTCGTCCATCCGCGTGTCGAAGTGGAACGACGTAACGAAGAAAGGCTATGCCGGAAACAACAGTACCATCAACGCATTGCTCAACACCACTTGGTGCTACAACTGGGATGCGGGATGGCACGAGTGGGATGATCGCGAGTATGTAACCCAACACCACCACGAGGGATGGCCGAGCATTGAGAGCGTGGGCAACAACGGCCCGTCGTCGAACATCCTGGGCAATAACGAGCCCGACAACACCGCCGATGATCGCGAGACCGTCAGTTCGGTGTCTGAGGTGCTCGCCCATTGGGAGGAGATGATGGCCACGGGTAAGCGATTGGGCTCGCCCGCCATGGCCAGCAACCTCAATGGTTGGCTCTATCCGTTCATCGACTCCATCGACGCCCGCGGATGGCGCTGCGACTTCATCGCCGTTCACGCCTATTATTATGAGGATTGGGGCGCTTGGCAGAACACGCTCAAGGCCATTCACGAGCGTACCGGCCGTCCCATCTGGATTACCGAGATGAACTATGGAGCCAACTGGACCGGATGGCCCGGAAGCAACACCAAGGGCAACGCAGAGAACTACGCCATTGAGAAGCAGCATTTCGCACCTGTCATCGACGGCTTGGAGTCGACGGGATGGATTGAGCGCTATGCCGCATACAATGAGGTGCAAGATTGCAGAAAGCTCTATAACAAGGGCGACGCGTCGTTGGCGTCGAAGAATTACCTCACGCCGATGGGCGAATACTATGCCGCCAAGCGATCCAACATGGCCTACAATTCAAGCTATGGCTACACGCCGAAGGCTCTGCCGATGAAGAATCCCACCCTCACACAAGCCACATGGAACGCCGAGGGATTGCTCTTGGGATGGAAAGACCCCAACGAGGAGTTCTCGGATAGCGTCATCGTGGAGCGAAAGGACGCCAATGGCCAGTGGCAAACCATGACCCTTTGCACGCCGCAGGAGGACAATCCGCTCTTCAGCCTGACGCTGCAAGGCACGGAATCGGCCACGTATCGCATCCGCACGGTCGACTATCTCGGTCGCAACCATTACTCCGCTCCCGTATCGGTCGGCCCAATTGATGGTGTGGGTAGTGCCGTGGAGAAGGACGGTCGCACCCTGTATTTGGGTGGAAACATCGTAAGCAATGGCGACTTCCTTGAGGATTTGACAGGTTGGACGGCCGGCGACGGCACCGCGCTTACCTGGCCCGCCTTCGAGGTTTACCCCTTGGGAGGTGTCGATGGAGGCGCGTATCTGCAAGCGTTCAAGAATGAGGGCGCTGCCTCGAGCGCCAGTTTGAAGCGCTCCGTGGCGTTGACCGCATCCACACCTTATTATATCAGCGTGTTCCACAAGAACAATGGAGGCGAGTATCAAACCGCAGCCTTGTCGGCCGATGGCACCCAAGAGACCGCAACCGTCCTCTCGTTGCCTGCCGCTTCGGTGTGGAGCAAGGCGTCGGCCATCTTCAACAGTGGCGCCAACAGTCAGCTCATGCTCAACTATCGATGGTTGGGCAAGTCGGCCCAGTTCGATAAGTTTGTCGTCGCCCCGCTCTTTGAGAGCCGCGAGGAGGCTTATGCCGATGGTGTGGAACGCATGAGGCAAGACATCAGCGATTTCAAGCAATGGAACAAGGCGCAACCCGTCGTCAATGAGTTGCTCACCGAAGCCGCATCGAAGGTTACCGCAACCGATGCCGACGCCTATGCATCGCTCTCGGCCTTGTTGGGCCAGGCACGCCGCGCCGTGGCCGACGCCACTTCGCTCGACTCGCTCCTCATGGTGGCCAACACCATTGCTGCCATAGGCTTGCCCGGTGTGTCGCAGGTTCGTCAGGCCGTTGCCGACGCACAGAACCCCACCTCTTTGGCGTTCTTCGCTGAGGCCAGCGCTCGCTTGCAGCAGGCTGTCGACGAGGCCTTGCCCGCCCAAGACCGAACCACATCCATCTCCAACGCCAACCTGGACGCATCGACCGGATGGAATGTTGAGGCTGGAACCTATAAGGGAGGCGACCAACGCCTCAACACGTTTGGTGGACGCAAGTGCTGGAACGCATGGTGGAACGTGTCGACGGCCAATGCGGCAGGTCGCACCCTGGCCCTGACGCAGGATCTTTCGGGTCTTCCCATGGGCTTCTATCGCCTGACGGCCGACGCCACCACACAACATTATTGCCTCTCCGACCAGCATTGTTGGATGCGCACGGAGACCGATAGCACGGCCTCGCCCACGCTCACCTTCGACCGTATGCAGATTCCCGGCATCAGCGATGAGGATCGTTGGCAGACGCTCTCCACCTTGCCGCTCTATGTGGGCGACGCAGGAACGGCCACCGTGGGATTCCAATCGTCAAAGAGTGGCGCCCTGGAGGGAGCCTATGAGGGCGACAACCGCGAAGGATGGTGGCTCGCCTCGAAGTTCCGTTTGTGGTACACGCCGGGTTATCAGCGCGCGGTCGACAGCACCCATGTGTGGACAACGGTCTGCCTTCCGTTTGCCGCCATCCCGTCGGATAGTGTGAAGGTCTATGCCGTAGCGGGTCGATCGGCCGACGGTTCGCAACTCTTCCTCACCCCGGTGAACGCCCTGGAGGCAGGCAAGGCTTACGTGTGCCGTTACGAGGGCAAGCATATCGCCTTCCTCGGAGGGAAGAGTCTGGTGTCGCGTCCTGTCACAGGCGGTCTCCTTACGGGTGTGTTCAAGAACGGACGCCTGCGCGAAGGTGCCTATGTGCTTGTGGATGACGAATGGCGTAAGGTGGAAAACCTGGCCGATGCGACCCTTGCCAATTACTCGGCCTACATCGCCTCGTTCAGCAATCTGCCCATCGTTGAGGGTGGTGCCGTGTCGATGCCGCTCCAAGGCGTTGTCGATGGCATCGACGGCGTCAGCCTGACCGACGCACGCGCGGAGCGCACTTACAACCTCAACGGTCAGCGCTCAACCTCACAGCATGGCGTTTTGGTGAAGAAAAACAAGAAGTTTATTCGCAAATAACCTTTCCAAAGGCGAAAGCGAACCGGGCGAGTGATCGTTCGTAATCCGCCTACCGGAGCAGCCGCAACAGACGAAGGGTTGGCCCCAATCCGTCTGGCGGCTGCGCCGAACAGGGCGTAAGAACGAACGACCTCCAAGAAACGAAGGCGCAACGTGATGCGCCTGACGGAGCGCGTTCTCACGAACGATGAAGCTACTCATGCCGTGTCATCGTGAGAAACCATCGTAAAAGTGTAGTAGTCAGAAGTAGAATAATCGATCATAATCCATTGAACCTATGCGTAAAATCCTTTTGGCCTTGATGGCCTTCCTGGCAATTCCCGCAATGGCCCAACCCCTTGGCGAGGTTGAGCCTACCGACCCCGCCTCATGGGCGACGGTTCCTGCCAACAAACCCTTTGTGTTGAGTTGGGCCTCACGCGATGTGCATTATGCCCAATCGTCGGTTCCCCGTATCATTCCCACCACCGAGATCAGCCTCACGGGCTGGCGTGGCGAGACCGTTTCGGCCTTGGCCTTGCTGAGCTCCCGTAGCGGTTCGCAACCCCTCCGATTGGAGATGTTGTCGGCCGATGCCACCACCCGCCAAGCCGATAGCGTGGCCACGGCGCGCTTTGTGCGCTATGTGCTGTGCGACGAGAAGCGTGGGTGTGGCGACAATCTGATGAACACGCCCACCTATCTGGTGCCCGACATCATCGACGTGGACACCGCGTGGGCCTTGGCTCCTATGACCACGCGACCCGTTTGGGTGTCGATCCAGGTGCCGCGCAATGCGCAGGCCGGAGCGAACAAACTGTATCTGGCCGTTCGCGATGCCCAATCACATCAGGAGCTGGGCCGTTTGGCGCTGACGCTCAACGTGGTGGACCGCACCCTGCCTCGTCCCTGCGATTACCGTTTCCACGTAGACTTCTGGCAACAGCCTTATAGCGTGTCGCGCTATGATGGCCTGAAGCGTTGGAGCCCGCAGCATTTCGAGCGCCTCAAACCCTATCTGCAACTCTTGGCACGTGGTGGGCAGAAGGTGGTTACCGCCATCTTGTTCTATGAGCCGTGGGGCGTGCAGAGCAACGATAAGTTTGACGCGATGATCAAGACCACGCGCCGCAAGAACGGCAAGTGGCGTTACGACTATTCGGTGTTCGACCGTTATGTGGCGTTGTGCGATAGTTGCGGCATCAACCAGCAAATCAATTGCTACTCCATGATACCTTGGGACATGACGTTCACCTATTACGACGAGGCCCTGAAGCGCGACGTGGCGCTGAAGACAGGCACCTCCGATTCGGCCTATCGTGCCCTTTGGACGCCCTTCCTCAAGAGTTTTGCGCAGCACCTGAAGAAGAAAGGATGGTTCGACAAGACCCGTATCGCCATGGACGAGCGAGGGTTGGACGACATGATGCGCGCCTACAACCTGCTGCATGAGGTGGTTCCCGATTTTCGCATGGCGCTGGCTGGCGTGCCCCATAAGGAGTTGTTCGACGTGATTACCGACTATAGCTTGGGTTATCCCGAGCGTTTCACCAAGGAGCAACTGGCCTCTCGTCGCAGCAAAGGCATGCTCTCGACCACCTATACCTGCTGTCCCGACCTGACCCCCAATATCGAGACCTACAACGATCCCGCCGATGCCGCCTATCTGCCCCTGTACTGTCAGGCCAACGGCTTTGAGGGCTATTTGCACTGGTCGTGGATGAACTGGACCGACCAGCCCTTGCAAGACAGTAGGTTTAAGCTCTTCCCAGCTGGCGACACCTACCTTATCTACCCCGGTCCGCGCAGCTCCGTGCGTTGGGAACGCTTCATCGAGGGTGTGCAACAGGTGGAGAAATACCGCATCCTTCGTGAGGAATGTCAACGCGAAGGCAACGCCGACGGCGTGAAGAAGCTCGACGACGCCCTGCGATCCTTCCAGTCGGGGCAGCCCAATTATCACAACACCACCGCTCAATCGGTCAACTATTTCGAGTGTCTGCTAAATGAAATGAGCGCGAAATAAGCTAATAATCCCAATCGGTCATGATCGGTCTAATGACCGATTGGGGTTTATGCAAAGGAGCCATGCCATGAGTCGAATCCGACCTCCGTTGGCATGGCTCCTTTTGCGTAGGCAGCGTTTCTTGTGTGCTGGCAACGCTCCTTTTGCTTTGGTTTTGTTCCTTTCGGTTATTTTCCTCCCTGGCTAATCTTCAGCAGTGTTCCCATGGGACAAACAAAGCGGCAGTAGGGACGTGTGACGACCGTCGACAACAGCACGAATGTGGCGGCGATGACCACCACCACCCACGAGGCCGACTGGAAGATGAAGGCCGAGAACGGCTCGTAGTCGACCCATTCGCTCCACACGCCGCCCCATATCAGCAACATCAGCGCCACCCAGAGCACTTGGCGGAAACGGTTGAGAGCGCGCAGCACCGAAGGCTTGATCTTCATCTTATGCTTCACACACGTGGCCGCGACCTGCTGCAGCGACCCAAACGGACACACGTTGGTGCAATAGTACGACTTCTTGCCCAGCAACGGATAGATGAACGCCGTGATGAGCATAATGACGGGGATGACCACGGCCACCACATCCATGCCGTGGGCCGCATAGCCCATGAGCGAGGCGTAGGAGAGGAACGTGCCACACCAGAATCCCAGCACCACCACGTTGAGCGCCATTTGGCAGATGCGATACGTTCGGTTTTTGATGAATAGCGGCAGGATGGCAGACATGAGCACCACGACGATGCCCGCGAGGTTTTTGGCCGAGGTGTCGAATGTGGGCGCCTTGGGCTCTGCTTGCGCCTGCTTGGCGTAGGCCAATCCGCGTTGCATGTTTCCGATGATGGCGCGCGAGGAGAATGTGGCGCCCGACACGGCGTCGACCTTCATGCCCGCGGCCTCGTCGACCGTCTTGCCCTTCCATTGGTTGAAGAGCGAGGCGGCATGGTTGAAGAAATCGGGTGTCTCATCGTTGGGAAGGGCCTCAATGTGGGTAACCACACCGTTGGCGATGGTTATTTTCAGCGGCACCTTACCGGCGTAGCCCGTGATGTCGGCGCCCAGGCCCGATGTGTTGACCACCATCGACCCGTCGGCCAAGGTCTGCAAGGTGTCGTTGTTCACGGCTTGCTGGGCTTCGTGCCTCTCTCGGAAGTCGTGCCCCATCCATGCGCCGTGCTTCGCCAAGGCCAGCGACGACAATATGATTAGGCCCAGCACGAGACCTACGAACGCCTTTATTTTGTTTTTTCTTTTCATGTTTTGATGGATGATGTGATGTGTTCTCGGTTGTGTGAGTCGGCGAGTGGCGACAAAACCGAATAGTCTTAATGTTGCAAAATTAAACAATTCCTTTCATATTATGGGTTGAACGACTGTTAGTATCCGTTAAAAACGTGCTTATGCGCCCCTTGTGGCCATCCTTCCACCTCCCTCCTACAATCTCGTTTTATTGCCAAAACGATGCCTTTGGCCGATTAGGTGTTGTTGTCCGCCATCGTGTGAGCGCCTTGTCGCCCATGTCTGTTTAGGTTCAAATTATTACGACAAACTACATTGGAATCTACACGTTTGTTTTTCATGACGGAAAAGTTGGGCACAAATACGCGATTCTCGACGTGTTTCTCTAACAGGCTTGTATTCAACTACTTGTGTAATGAAAGACTCTTTTGACGCTTCGCGGCTGACAATGAACGCCATAAAACATGCCTAATCGAGGTGCGATACATGGTCTTTCGAGCCTCGGAACATGCCCGATCGAAGTGCAAAACATGCTCGGACGCAACTCGAAACATGCCTAATGGTGCGCCCGATGTTTTTTGGGGGCGTTCCGATCTCGCAAAAAGGGCGTTTTCGCACTCTATTTCACGCAAAATCCCAACACAACTTTTTAACCAAAAAAACTGACACGCCATGCCATTGCTCCGCCCTTTGCCGACCATGGGGTGGGGCATTTGCCGCTCGGAAGGGTGCGCGCTGATGGGATCTCCAGCATGCTTCCCGCCCATTGCCTCGCCCCCGTTTGTTTGAAACAAAAATGCAAATAATGGCCGATAAGCCATCGTGGTTCGTGGGAATTTCGTAAATTTGCATATTCATGGATTTCAAACTGACATCAAAGTTCAAGCCCACGGGCGACCAGCCCCAAGCCATCAGGCAGCTCACCGACGGCATACGCCAAGGCGACCCGGCCCAGGTGTTGCTTGGTGTGACCGGTTCGGGTAAGACGTTCACGGTGGCCAATGTCATTGCCAACGTCAACAAGCCCACGCTGATATTGAGCCATAACAAGACGCTCGCCGCCCAGCTCTATGAGGAGATGCGCGGCTTCTTCCCCGATAACGCCGTCGACTATTACGTGTCGTATTACGACTACTATCAGCCCGAGGCTTATCTGCCCACCACCGACACCTATATCGAGAAAGACCTCGCCATCAACGAAGAGATCGACAAGCTCCGTCTGGCCGCCGTCAGCCACTTGCTGTCGGGCCGAAAGGACGTCGTCGTCGTGTCGTCGGTGTCGTGCATCTATGGTATGGGCGCACCCATGTCGATGCAGGAGAACGTGGTGACCATCCGGCGCGGCCAACAGCTCGACCGCAATGAGTTTCTCCGCAAGTTGGTCAACTCGCTCTATGTGCGCAACGACATCGACCTGCAACGAGGCAATTTCTCCGTCAAGGGCGATACGGTGCTGGTGGCCATGGCCTACAGCGACAACGTGCTGCGCATTAGTTGGTGGGACGATGAGGTCGACTCCATCGAGGAGTGCGACGCGCTCACCCTGCGCACGTTGCAGCGTTTTGACGAGTACCAGATTTATCCGGCCAACCTCTTTGTGACGAGCAAGGAGCAAACCGAGAGCGCCATCAGTAGGATACAGGACGACTTGGTGCGACAGGTCGACTACTTCAAGGAGTTGGGCGATGGCATCAAGGCCCAGCGCATCAAGGAGCGCGTGGAGTATGACATGGAGATGATCAAGGAGCTGGGCCACTGCTCGGGCATTGAGAACTACTCGCGCTATTTCGACGGGCGCGAACCCGGCCAGCGCCCCTATTGCTTGCTCGATTTCTTCCCCAAGGATTTCTTGTTGGTCATCGACGAGAGCCACGTCAGCGTGCCACAGATCAATGCCATGTATGGTGGCGATCGCGCCCGCAAGCAGAACCTTGTGGAGTATGGTTTCCGCTTGCCTGCGGCCTTCGACAACCGCCCATTGCGCTTCGAGGAGTTTCACGACATGATCCATCAGGTGATCTACGTGTCGGCCACGCCAGCCGACTACGAGTTGCAGGAGGCCGAGGGTGTTGTGGTGGAGCAGCTCATCCGCCCCACCGGACTGCTCGACCCCGAGATTGAGGTGCGCCCGTCGGAGAACCAAATCGACGACCTCTTGGACGAGATACTGACGCGTAGCCACCGTGGCGAGCGCGTGCTGGTCACCACGCTCACCAAGCGTATGGCCGAGGAGCTCACCGAGTTTTTGCTCGACCATGGCGTGAAGGCCAACTATATCCACAGCGATGTGGCCACGCTCGACCGTGTGAAGATCATGAACGACCTGCGCGCCGGTCTGTTTGATGTGTTGGTGGGTGTCAACCTGCTGCGCGAGGGACTCGACCTGCCCGAGGTGTCGCTCGTGGCCATTCTCGACGCCGACAAGGAGGGATTCTTGCGTAGCCACCGAAGCCTGACGCAAACGGCGGGGCGCGCCGCACGAAACGTGAACGGAAAGGTCATCATGTATGCCGACACCATCACCGACAGCATGCGGCGCACCATCGACGAGACCGCCCGCCGCCGCTCCATCCAGTTGAAATACAACGAGGATCATCACATCACGCCGAAGCAGATTGTGAAGGACATCAAGGGTGTGCTGCCCACCGCCAGCGGCGACGCTTACGAGGCGCCACGCGGTGCCCAGCCATACGCACCTGTCGACATGCAGCCAGGAGCCTTCGCCGCCGACCCCATTGTGCTCCACATGACACGCGACGAGCTCCAAAAGAGCATCGACAACACCAAGGCCCTGATGGAACAAGCCGCCAAGAACCTCGACTTCCTGCAGGCTGCCCAATACCGCGACGAGATCGTAAGACTGGAAAAACAGTTGGAGTTAAAATAAACGTTAAAAGTAACGTGCCCTTTCCTGTTATGGCACATTATTTATTAACTTTGCTTTCTATAATAAATTAACAAAGGATCGAAATGAAGAAAATAATCTTTGCCATGATGCTGATCTTCCCCATGATGGGCATGGCTCAAAACACCTGGGAGGCCCCGCAGAACAAGGACAAGCAAACAAAGACAGAAACCACCGAGAGGACATCGCTCTTCGAGAAGACGACGAAGGTGATCGACGCCAAGTATCTTGCCGGAGCCGTGCCTGTGGTGAATGGCAATGTGGTGTTCACACTCGACAAGGACGTGCCGGGCATGAGCGCCGACCAGATATACGATAAGGTGCGTGGCGTGTTGGCCGAGGTGGTGGCTGAGCCCAACCAGGTGAAGGAGATGAGCAAGGTAGCCGTAGACGACAAGGCCTCGCACACTGTTGGCGCACGCCTGTCGGAGTGGTTGGTGTTCCGTAAGAGCGCCCTCTCGCTCGACCAGACGCTGTTCAACTATCAGCTCATCGCTAAGGTGAGCGACGGCCACTTGCACCTCACCATGGAGCGAATGGGCTATCTCTATGAGATGGACCGCACCGACACCAAGGGCATGGAGACAAAGGCCGAGGAGTGGATCACCGACGAGTGGGCGCTCAACAAGAAAGGCAACAAGTTGTCTAAGTACAGCGGTAAGTTCCGCTGCAAGACCATCGACCGTAAGGACAATATCTTCGGTCGCGTGTGCAAGGCTTTGGGTGTTAACTACTAATAACAGCGCTCCAGATATTCATGAATGTAGAGAACGAATCTTTGCAACATAGACGCCGGGGCGAGGACGCTCCCAAGGACAACCATTTGCGCCTGCGCAATGTGTTGAACGTCATTTTCATGCTCCTGGCGATTGTCGGTGGGGCTGTTTACTATTGGTCCGACCAGATAGTGGGCGCCATCATCATCATGGTTGCGGTGGTCTTCAAACTTGTGGAGAGCGCCATACGAATAATGTTTCGATGAAGAAATACCTTTGCTCCGTTTTGTTTTTGTGGCTGGCCGTGGTGCAGGCGTCCGCTCAGGTGCCGCGCGTCCGGACGAACGATTACAACTCGATGGACCCCAATGGCAACGTAGCCACGGCCAACGACCGTCGCAACCGTGCCGATTCCACCTCGTCGCACAAGGAAATACCCAAGGGCATCTATGTGTGGACGGTCGACTCGCGCTTTGGCGATCGCAAGGCGGCACAGCTCGACACGCTGTCGCACATGTATATGAACACCATTTTTACCTCGGGTCTTCGTGGCGAATATAACACCACGGGCAACCTGGGGGCGCCCCGTCAGGCCCGTGTGTTCGTTGATCGGCAGGTCGGTTCACAGTTCTTGTTTACCGACCCCTACGATTATTTCATCACGCCAGTGAGCGATTTCCATTTCACCAACACCCTCTCGCCCTTCACCAACCTCACTTACAACAACTGTGGCGACCGCACCAATGGTGAGGACCATTTCACCGCGAAGTTTGGTGTGAATGCGGGCAAGCGCCTGGACGTGGGCTTTAAGTTCGATTATCTCTATGGTCGTGGCTATTACGACAGCCAGTCGACCTCCCATTTCGACTATACCATGTATGGCTCTTACCTGGGCGACCGCTATCAGGCGCACCTGCTGATGTCGACCAACCATCAGAAGGTAACCGAGAATGGTGGTATCACCAATGATAACTACATCACCCATCCCGAGTCGTTCAACGAGTCGTTTAACACCTCGGAGATACCCACCATGCTCGCGCGCAACTGGAACCGCAACGACAACCAGCACATCTTCTTCACCCAGCGCTATAGCGTGGGCTTCAAGCACAAGGTGCCCATGACGGCCGAAGAGATTGCCGCGCGCAAGTTTGCCATGGCTTCGCAGCTCGAGGCCAAGCAGCGTCGCGCCAAGGCGGAGGCCGCCCGAAAGGCGCGTCAGGAAGGCGAAGATGAGGACGAGGACGACGTGAAGGCGCCCGCAACGTTTGCTGGACGCCCCGACAATGCCAAGATCGGCGTGAGGGCAAAGCGCGACAGTCTGGCCAATGACAGTATAGAGGGTGGCCTGCAGGCGCCCAACCGACTGGCGGTCAATGGCAAGGCGGCTGCCGACAGCCTGTTGGCGAAGACCCAAGAGGCCAAGGTGGATACCTCGTGGCTCAAGGATGAGTATGTGCCTGTCACCAGTTTCATCCACACGCTCGACTTCAACAACTATCGTCGCATCTATGAGGCGTATCAGACGCCGGCCGATTATTATCTCCATCGCTATAACGTTGCAGAGAAGCTGACGGGCGATTCCATCTACGACAAGACCACCCATTGGAGTCTTCGCAACACGTTTGCCATCTCGATGTTGGAGGGATTCAACAAGTGGGCGAAGGCCGGACTGAAGCTCTTCGGAACCCATGAGTTGCGCCACTTCACCTTGCCCGACTCCGTGGCGATGCGCTCGTGGAACGAGAACGCCCTGAGCGTGGGCGCACAGCTCATCAAGGCGCAGGGCAGGACGCTGCATTACAACGTCACGGGCGAGTTGGGCGTGGCGGGTGTCAACGCTGGTGAGATTCATGTGGATGGTGGCATCGATGTCAATTTCCCGTTGTGGAAGGATACCATGACGCTTGCCGCGTCGGGTTTCTACCACCATGAGAAGCCTTCGTTCTACTATCGCCACTATCAAGGACGCCATTTCTGGTGGGACGACGACGACCTGTCGATGGTGGATCATTTCCGTGTGCAGGGTGTGTTGAGATACCAAAAGACCCGCACCACGCTCCGCGTGGCGTTTGACGAGATGAAAAACTACACGTATTTCGCCACGACCTACACCACGTCGGACGCCGGGCGCTTGGCCAACGCCGTGGAAGTGCGACAGGCGGGCGACCCCATCTCGGTGTTTACCGCTGAGCTGAAGCAGGACTTTACGCTCGGACCGCTCAACTGGGAGACGGTGGCCACGGTGCAGAAATCGACCAACGAGGATGCGCTGCCGTTGCCGCTGGTCAACGTTTACACCAACCTTTATCTGCGATTCAAGATTGCGCATGTGTTGAAATGCGATTTCGGTGCCGATGTGCGCTATTTCACCAAGTATAAGGCGCCCGACTATGTGCCGGCCATCGGACAGTATGCGGTGCAGGCCAACGATGTGAAGACGGAGATAGGCAACTATCCTCTGGTGAACGTTTACGCCAATTTTCACCTGAAGCACACGCGGTTCTTCGCTATGATGAGTCATGTCAACGCCAGCAGTGGTGGCTATTTCTTCGCTCCCCACTATCCGCTCAACGGACGCGTGTTCCGATTTGGCGTGAGCTGGAACTTCTTCAACTAACCTCAGGGTGGCCCGAAGGCAATATGCTTCTGGTTGCGCAACTTGGTGGGGTTAGCCGTTTGGCTGAGGCTGTTGGGCTTGAGGCGTAGGGCGACGGAGACATTCTAAGTGAATTGCCCTGTCACATTCCTGTTGCTTGAGGCCTTTGGGCGATTGGCGGTTGAGGCGATTGGCTGGCGCGATGCTGTCCTTTTAATAATTGGAAACTATGATTTCAGAAAACGATACCATTCAGACCAACAGCATGAAGGCTTGGCTGCTTGCCGCGAGGCCCAAGACTCTGTCGGCCGCTGCCGTGCCCGTCATCATCGGGTTTGCACTGGCCCTCAAGACGGTAGGGTGGCGGGAGTTTCAGGTTGTGCCAGCCCTCTTGTGCCTGTTGTTCGCTTGGCTGATGCAGATCGACTCCAATCTGATCAACGATTACTTCGACTTCGTGCGTGGAAACGACGATCGCGAGACCCGCTTGGGACCCAAACGGGCGTGTGCCGAGGGATGGATCACGCTGCCTGCCATGCGCTGGGCATTGGCCATCACATCGGTTTCGGCCTGCGTGGTGGGTTTGCCGCTCATCGCTTACGGGGGGTGGAACCTGGTGGGGGTGGGCGCCCTGTGTGTGGTGTTCGCCTTTCTCTACACCACGTTTTTTGCCTCCAAGGGCTTGGGCGATGTGCTCGTCGTGGTGTTCTTCGGTTTGGTGCCGGTCTATTTCACGTGGTTTGTCATTGTGCCTACAGGGCATCAGGCGTTCAACCTCAGTGTCCTGTGCATTGCCATAGCCTGTGGAATGGTCATCGACACGCTGCTATTGGTCAACAATTACCGCGATCGCGACAACGATAAGGCTTGTGGAAAGATAACGTTGGCCGTTAGGTTGGGCGAACGAACCACGGCTTTGGTTTATCGTTACATGCCGTATTGTGCGGAATTGTGGATTTTCCTGACCCTCATTCTGGGCGAGGACGCACCCCTTTGGAAGGTGGTGGCCTTCGTGGCTCTTGCTGCTGTTTACCTCATCATGCATGATACGACGGCCCGTAAGATGGTGGCCATAGGCAAGGGCAGGGAGCTCAACGCCGTGCTGGGCATGACAGCCCGCAACCTGTTTGTTTTTGGCTTGGTCACAGCAGCGCAGATATTGTTTGTCTGACAAATACTTTAACTTATGCAACAACACGTCAACCTCGAGATCATGGGCTTTGTGGAGCGGGAGATTCTGCCGCGATACAATCAGTTTGGCCATAGCCACGGCATGGTGCATGTGCAGCGCGTCATCAAGAATGCGTTGGAACTTGTGGCGTCGACAGGCGCCGACATCAATATGGTTTATGTCATTGCTGCCTACCACGATTTGGGCATGGAGGGGCCGCGAGCCATCCATCACCTTACGGGAGGTAAGATGTTGGCTGCCGACATGCGCCTGCGCAGATGGTTTTCGGCCGAGCAAATAAGGATCATGAAGGAGGCGGTGGAGGATCATCGCGCATCGGCGTCGCACGCCCCACGCAGCATCTATGGAATGATTGTTGCCGAAGCCGACCGCGACCTGGATGCTGAGACGGTCTTTGCCAGGGCCATTGAGTATGGCCTGGAGAACTACCCCGAGCTCGACAAGATGGGGCAGTGGAAACGCTTTGACAGTCACATGGAGGAGAAATACAGCTCCAATGGTTACATTAAGCTGTGGATTCCAAACTCGCCCAATGAGAAACGCATTAAGAACTTGCGCGAGATCATTGTCGACAAGCCACGTCTCCAACAAGTGTTTGAGCGTATCTACACAGCCTTGACGGACAAGTAGGCCTAACGAACGGCACAAGCCCGATGGTGGGGAGATGTTCCCGGCATGGGCAAACGATACAGAGCAACTCGTAAAACTTTAACAATAAAAATATGATTATGATGATGAAACGATTCATGTTGGCAGTTTCCTGCCTGTCGTTGAGCGCCTGCATGATGGCCGACGACCTCCATGTGTCTGGCAATCTGAGTGATGTTGGAAACGACACCCTCATTGCCATGACCTACCTTAACAACAGTGTCGACCAAACGATGAAGGTTGTCGGCAAGGATGGAGCGTTCGATTTCCATATGGATGTGAAGGAACCCGCACCCCTTGTGTTGCAGGTTCGCCACCCGCTGAAGGACGGTCAGCAACCGATGGCTGCTTATGCGGTGCTGATGGCAGTGCCTGGTGAGAACCTGAAGGTTACGGGTTCGTTCAGCAACTACCAGGTTGATGGCAGCGCCTTCTACAAGGATTTTGAGCAGTGCCGCAAGGTTTCGGCTTCGTTTGAGGAGGGTGTGAAGAACCTGCAGCGCGACTATAGTGCCAAGATGGAGCAGGGCGCCAATCCCGACTCGCTCGAAAAGGTGATCAATAAGGCTTACGAGGAGTTGAAGGCCAACCTCTCCGACGCTACGCTGAAGTACATCAAGGCTCATCCCGACATGGAGGCTTGCGTGTCGATGCTGGATAATGTGGACGTGGAAAACTACAAAGAGGTGCTCGCCGCCTTGTCGCCCGCCGTTCGTGAGGGCCGTATGAAGGGTTTGGTTGATCATTTCGCCGATTACGCTCAGAAGGCGCTCGAGCGTGAGGCTGCCAAGAAGAACACTGTCGAGGGCAATGTGGCACCCGACTTTACGCTCAAGAGCATCGATGGAAAGAACATCAGCCTGAGCAGCCTGAAGGGCAAAGTGGTGGTGCTCGACTTCTGGGGCTCATGGTGCGGATGGTGCATCAAGGGCATGCCGAAGATGAAGGAGTACTACGCCAAGTATAAGGGCAAGCTCGAGATCCTGGGCATCGATTGCAACGACACGGAGCAGAAGTGGCGCGACGCTGTGAAGAAGCATGAGTTGCCTTGGCTCCATGTGCGCAACGAGGGTAATCCCGACGTGACCGTTCTCTATGGCATCAGTGGTTTCCCCACCAAGATTGTGGTCAACGCTGAGGGCAAAATCAGCAAGGTCGTCGTGGGTGAGAGTGAGGACTTCTACACCTATCTCGATCAGCTCTTAGGCAAATAACATAATGATGTGTGGCGACTCGTCGCCCTATAAGCATGAAAAAACCGCTTGCCATGATAGATGACAAGCGGTTTTTTTAGATGCTTTCAACCGAAGTTTTGTGTGTTTCCATCAAATCATCGCCCTGTTCTCAGAGAAGCCTTCTGCATCTCTCATCGAATTATCGACCTGTTCTTAGAGAAGCCTTTGGGAGCGCACTGCTGAGGGTTGGTCAGTCCTCGTCTGACGATCTGTTGGCTCTCGTCGGACCATCTGGGATCATTCATCGGACAATGGCTATGAGCTTATCTGACTATCCGTTTGCGCCCTATGCTTATTTGCCGCTTTTCAGTTGTGAGAACTTCTTGCATCCTTTGGCATAATACTGCCAGAGAATGCTGAGGTTCATGCGTTCGGGCACAGGGTCGAGGACGCGTTTGGCTCGTATTTCCTCACGATCCTTGTCGAACTGGTGCTTCCATTGGTTGAAGGCGCGGCGCGCTTTGAAGATGGCTTTGAAGTCGCCCCAGTTGCGGTTGACCAGCAATGTTTCGAAGGCGGCTATGTAATCGAGCGCCCATCTCACCCGCATGACGTGCGCCAACTCGTCGTCAGGCAGGTTCTTATAGAGCATGGTCAGGTTGTTTCTGAAGTTGAGGAACGTCTTCATGGGGTTGCCCTTGGGCAGCGTTCCACCACCCACGTGGTAAACAACGCTCTCGGGAAGGCAGACGATGCGTCGGCCCTGTTGGCGCAATCGCCAGCATAGGTCGATCTCCTCGTTGTGTGCAAAGAAGCGACCGTCCAATCCGTTGACCTTCCAATAGTCCTTCGAGCGAATCATAAGGCACGCTCCTGTAGCCCAGAGCACATCGGTGGAGTAATCGTATTGGCCATCGTCGGCTTCCACGTCGTCGAAGATTCGTCCACGGCAGAAAGGGTAGCCGTAGCGGTCGATGAAGCCGCCCGAGGCGCCAGCGTACTCAAAGCGGTCCTTGTCGAATACCGAAAGCAACTTGGGTTGGCAGGCCGCCACGTCAGCGTGGGTGTCCATAAACTCGATGAGCGGCGTCAACCAGCCGTGGGTCACCTCCACGTCGGAGTTGAGCAACACGTAATAGTCGGTATCGATCTGTCGCAAGGCGCGGTTGTATCCTTCCGCAAAACCGTAGTTCTTGTCGAGCTGCAATCGTTTCACCTGTGGGAAATCGCGTTCCAGCATCTGCATGGAGTCGTCGGAAGAGGCATTGTCGGCCACCCAAATTTCCGCGTCGCTGCGAGAGTATTTCATAACGGTGGGCAAGTATTGGCGCATCATCTTGCTGCCGTTCCAGTTCAATATGACGATTGCTACGTTCATCTTTTCAATGTTGTTTGTTGTGTATGTTTGTGTGAAACGCCTGTCGTTTAGCCGATGATCTCGGCTTTCAGAGCTGTCTTGTCGTGGTTGAAGTCGCCCAATTTCACCCGAATGATTTGGTTGTCGTATTCCTCTCGTGCTTGTGAGGCGGGCAACTCCACGCGTACATAGTTCTCCGTGAAGCCGTGCATGGCCTTTCCGCGTGCTGCCTTTTCGAAGAGCACGTCGGCCTCCTGGCCTATTTGCTCGGCGTAGAAGGCCTGCGTCTTCTCGTCGGACAGCACCAGCAGTTGGTGGGCTCGCCGCTTCTTCTCCTTGTCGTCCACCACGTAAGGAATGCGCAGGGCGGCGGTGCCGGGACGCTCGGAGTAGGGGAACACGTGCAGCTGGGTGACGGGAAGGTCCTTGAGAAACTCGTAGCAAGCCTCGAAACACTCGGGAAGTTCGCCACGGCAACCTACCATCACATCTACGCCGATGAACGCATGGGGCATCTTCTCTTTAATAAGGTGAATCTTATGTGCGAAAAGCTGGGTGTCGTACCTGCGGTGCATGAGCTTCAACACCTCGTCGCTGCCACTCTGAAGGGGCACATGGAAGTGGGGCATGAAGGCTCTGCTGTGGGCGCAATAGTCGATGAGCTCATCGCTCATGAGGTCGGGCTCCAGGCTGCTGATGCGGAAACGCTCAATGCCTTCCACCTGATCCAAGGCTTTCACCAGGTCGATAAACTGCTCATTGGTGGTGCGCCCGAAGTCGCCGATGTTCACACCCGTGAGCACGATCTCCTTGCCGCCCTCTGCGGCGGCTTGTTGGGCTTGCTCCACGAGAGAGGCGATGGTAGGGTTGCGCGACAGACCGCGGGCAAAGGGAATGGTGCAATAGGTGCAGAAATAGTTGCAGCCGTCTTGCACCTTTAAGAAATAACGTGTGCGGTTGCCACGTGAGCACGAGGGTTGGAAGGTCTTGATGTCCTTGGTTTTCACCGTGTGGTGTTGGTGAAGATGGTCCTCGCGGGGCTGCGACCACGCGTCGGAGAGATATTGGATGAGGTTGGCTTTCTCGTTGGATCCCAGCACCAGGTCGACGCCAGGAATCTGGCTGACGGTCTCGCCCTCGAGCTGTGCATAGCAACCGGTTACCACCACGAAAGCTCCAGGGTTCTGGCGCACCATGCGATGGATGGCCTGTCTGCATTTGTGGTCGGCCACCTCGGTCACCGAACAGGTGTTGATTAGGCAGATGTCGGCCTGCTCGCCCTTTGCGGCGGTTATCACACCCATGTCGGCCAACGTCTTGCCGAACGTGGAGGTCTCAGAGAAGTTCAGTTTGCAACCTAAGGTGTAGTAGGCTGCCTTCTTGCCTTGAAAAGCGCTTGTGTCTATCATGCGTGCTCGTCTTTCTTTCCTTATTTATAATAGGTATGCAAAGTTACGCTTTTCCATCGACATTTTTGCCTAAAAAGTACCATATTTTGGCTTCTGTTAAGGAGCACAAAATATTTAACCTTCGTTAACAGTCTGCAAAACGTTGAATATCAGTTGGTTATAAAAAAGTTACAGAAAGGGCCTAAAAAAAGTTGCTAAAAGTTTGTCGTGATATTGAAAAAAGCCTTATCTTTGCAGCGTTTTAATAAACATAGATCGTTTTACAGATTTTAAAAAGCAAAGAAAATGAAGAAATTAGTTTTGATGTTCGTGGCTATGGCCGCTATCTCTTTCGCATCTTGTGGTAATAAGAATGAGTCAGCTGCTCCTGCTCAGGATTCAGCTACCGACAGCGCAGTGGTTGACAGCCTCGACAGCGCTGTTGTTGATAGCACTGTTGCTGACTCAGCTGCTGCTCAGCAGTAAGCTTTAGCACGAACTGAAAATTGAGAGACACCGCCTCGGGCTCAGCCCGGGGCGGTTTTTGTATGATGCTGCAAGTATAGGTTGCCTGTGCGAGTCGCTTTGTTCGCTCGTACAGGCAATCATGGTTTTTGCAAGGAGCCTTTCGGGTGAGGACGGGCGGTTTGTGTTTGCACAACCGCGTTCTTGGGGTTTCAATCCAAGTGCTTCATTGGATGTTGACCTATATGGGTAATTGGATTTTAGTTCTTGATAGTGTTTGTTTCGGACGGGCTTCGATGGTTGCGTTCATGGCGTGTCTGACTATACGTGATACGCAAGCGGAAACGAGAAGCTGGATGAAACGTTGGTGAGGAATGAAAGGAACCGATCATTTCCTAACAATCTTCTTGTTCTCTTCTTGTCTCAAATTGGACTTGAGCGGCAAGCGGTCGTTGCTTCGGATTTGTGCTCCCTCCATGCAAGTGCTTTGCTTCACATCTCGATGCTTTCGCGTTTTCGTCTTTGGGTCCCAGGCGATTTTGTGGTCTTGTTGTTTCTTGTTGCCGCTATTTTTTGCCATATCGTATGCTTGTATGGTAACATGGGTTACGGCAGGTTAAGCGTAGGTTGTAGGTTGAATTGATGCGTGGGATGCGTGTTATAATAATTTGTATAGAATACTGACATTCATCTACGTCTTTTGAGATAGATGATATGGAATGTGTGATTCTCGATTTTGGCCTTTGCGCGTGCCGTGTCATCTGTCTTGGTCGATGAAAAATGGGCTGCCTCATTGTCGTTTGGTATGTGCCAGATTGCGAAACGACTATGTGTTGAGTCTCGAAAGGCCATGTGTCGAGTAGAGGTTGGGTATGTATCGCGTTGTGGTGATTCGTATTTTATAGACTGGAATGTTCGGTATCGAATTTTGAATGATCCGTGATTATTGTAAGTGATTGCATTTTAGGTTGTTATAAATGTATGATAAGGGTCTCTTGTTTGCAAGCAAGAGGTGCCTGGATTGATGGTGCCGTTGCTTTTCAGGAGGAGACTTGTTGAGATGAATCGCATGAATTTCAAGGGTGCTTATTCGGCTTGGTCTATGCGAAGTTTATTCGTTAGATGGGTGGATTCGCATTATTGGCATTCGCCTTGGTTCGCCGATAATTGTCTTGTGGTGTCTCGCAATTTCGAATGACGATAAAGTTGGTTGCTCAATGTTTTAGTTGTCCTATTTTTGCAATGTGTTTTTCGCATCTTCGGTGCTTTTTGTTAACATGGCGTTCGCAACCTCGCCGTGGTTTGCCATCGCCCCTTAGCCGGGACGAGGAAAAATATGTTAATCATGTTTTTGATAGTTCATGGATTTTTAGTAATTTTGCATGGAATTATAAAGAATAGGTAAAAACAAACCATATAAGCATGAATATTTCATATAAGTGGCTGAAAGAATACGTCGACTTCGACCTTACGCCGCAGGAAACCGCCGACGCACTGACGTCGACTGGACTTGAGGTGGACGCGCTCGAAGAGGTGCAGGCCATCAAAGGAGGACTGAAGGGTCTCTTCGTGGGTAAAGTTCTCACTTGTGAGGCCCATCCCAATAGCGATCATTTGCATATCACAACCGTAGACCTTGGCAAGGGCGAGCCCCAGCAGATCGTGTGTGGCGCACCCAATGTGGCTGCTGGCCAGAAGGTCATTGTGGCCGACCTGGGCTGCGTGCTCTATGATGGCGACAAGGAATTTGTCATCAAGAAATCGAAGCTCCGTGGCGTAGAAAGCCTTGGCATGATCTGCGCCGAGGATGAGATTGGCGTGGGCACCGATCACGCCGGTATCATGGTTCTCCCCGAGGAGGCCGTGGTGGGTACGCCTGCAGCGGAGTATTTCCATTTGGAGAGCGATTGGCTTATCGATATCGACATTACGGCCAACCGCGCCGATGCGCTGAGTCACTATGGTGTGGCGCGCGACCTCTATGCTTGGTTGGTGCAGCGTGGCTATCAAACCAGCCTCCATCGCCCTGACTGCTCAAAGTTTGTGGTCGACAATGAGGACCTGCCCATCGATGTGGAGATCGAGAACCACGAAGCTTGCAAGCGCTACGCTTGTGTGAGCATCACGGATTGCGAGGTGAAGGAAAGCCCGAAGTGGTTGCAGGAGAAGTTGACGACCGTCGGCCTGCGTCCCATCAACAATATTGTGGACATCACCAACTATATCCTGATGGCTTACGGTCAGCCCATGCACTGCTTCGATGCCGACATGGTTACCGGCCATAAGATCGTGGTGCGTACGCAGCCTGAGGGTACCAAGTTTGTTACTCTCGATGGCGAGGAGCATATCTTGGGCGAACACGACCTGAGCATCTGCAACGCTGAGGAGCCCATGTGCATTGCCGGAATCTTTGGCGGCAAGGGCTCGGGTACTTATGAGACAACCCGCAATGTGGTCCTTGAGAGCGCTTACTTCCATCCCACATGGATCCGCAAGAGCGCACGCCGCCATGGCCTGTCTACCGATTCCAGTTTCCGTTTTGAGCGTGGTGTCGACCCCAATGGTACCATTTACGCCTTAAAGCAGGCCGCTATCCTTTGCAAGGAACTGGCTGGCGGAAAAGTGTCGATGCAGATCAAGGATGTTTATCCTGAGCCGCTGCCCAACTTCCCTGTGCGACTCAACTACGAATATTGCGACCGCCTCATAGGCAAGCGCCTGGGCGTGGAAACCATCAAGAGCATCGCCACAAGCCTCGAGATGAAGATCGAGGGTGAGGATGCCAATGGTCTTGACCTTGTGGTTCCGGCTTATCGCGTCGACGTGCAGCGTCCTTGCGATGTAGTGGAGGACATCCTTCGCATCTACGGATATAATAATGTGGAGATTCCCACACAGCTGAAGTCGTCGCTCACCGTGCCCGATGAACACGACAAGGAGCATCGATTGATCAACATCGTCAGCGAGCAGCTTGTGGGATGTGGCTTCAACGAGATTTTGAACAACTCCATGTCGAAGTCGAGCTACTACGACCACGATGAGCTCAACGCCTATCGCTGGGCCAACACTGTGAAGGTGATGAACCCGCTGAGCGCCGACCTCGGCGTGATGCGCCAGTCGCTCGTGTTTGGCGGATTGGAGTCGTTGGCTCGCAATATCAACCGCAAGCGTTCGAACCTGAAGTTCTTCGAAGTGGGCAACGCTTATCACTACGATCCCGAGAAGGACGATCACGACAACTCTATTGTGGCTTACACGCAGGAGAGTCACCTCGCCCTTTGGATCACGGGCAAGCGCGTGGAGGGCTCATGGGCCCATCCTGATGAGGACACCAGCTTCTATGAGTTGAAGGCTTACGTGGAGAACATCCTCCGTCGCGTGGGTGTGGCCGGTGGCATGGTTGTCAGTAGCCAGTCGGAGAACAATCTCTTCTCTGAGGCTCTCGTACTGAAGAATCGTGGTGGTAAGGTGCTGTGCGAATATGGTAAGTTGACCAAGAAGGTCTGCCACACGTGCGGCGTTGAGAAAGACGTGTATTACGCCGACATCAATTGGACAGCAGTGATGAAGGCCATCAAGAAGAATAAGGTGGAGTTTAAGGAACTCTCGAAGTATCCTGCCGTAAGCCGCGACCTCGCTTTGCTCATCGATAGCAACGTGGAGTTTGCCCAAATAGAGCAGATCGCACGCCAAAGCGAGAAGAAACTGTTGAAGGAGGTCGACCTCTTCGACGTTTATCAGGGCAAGAACCTGCCTGCTGGAAAGAAGAGCTACGCCGTTAACTTCATCCTTGAGGATGAGGAGCGCACGCTCAACGACAAGCAGATTGACGCCATCATGCAGAAAATCATTAAAAACTTAACAAATAAACTCGGAGCCGAACTCCGATAAACAACAATTCCAATGGGAAGAGCATTTGAATATCGCAAAGCGACAAAGTTGAAGAGATGGGGCCACATGGCCCGCACGTTTACTAAATTGGGTAAGGAGATTGCCATCGCTGTGAAGGCTGGTGGCGGTGAGCCTGAGAACAACCCGCGCCTGCGTGCCATCATTGCCACGTGTAAGCGCGAGAACATGCCGAAGGATAATATCCAGCGTGCCATCAAGAATGCACTGGGCAAGGACACCACCGATTATAAGGAGGTGCCTTACGAGGGATATGGTCCTCACGGTATCGCCATCTTCGTGGACACACTGACCGACAACACCACGCGTACCGTTGGTGACGTGAGATCAGTGTTCAACAAGTTCAATGGCAACCTTGGAACCCAGGGATCACTGAGCTTCCTCTTCGACCAGAAGTGTGTGTTCTCTTTTAAGATGAAGGAAGGCGTTGAGATGGATGACCTTATCCTCGACTTCATCGACTACGGAGTGGACGATGAGTACGACACCGACGAGGAGACTGGCGAGATCACCATCTATGGAGAGCCTACCAGTTTTGGCGACATTCAGAAGCATCTTGAGGACAATGGCTTTGAGATTACAAGTGCTGAGTTCACTCGCATCCCCACCGATCTGAAGGATGTGACTCCCGAGGAGCGCGAGACCATTGATAAGATGGTGGAGAAGCTCGAGGACTTCGACGACGTGCAGAACGTGTATACCAACATGAAGCCTGAATAAGACTCTGTAAACGAATCGATCATAACCATAAACGCCGACTTTCCTTTGTGGAGAGTCGGCGTTTTTAGTTTATCCCCAATCGGTCATTAGACTGCAATAGGTGGATTGTAAGAATCTTATGGGTTCTTTTCAACTCCTGCCTGCGTTTCTTTTGGCACTATGCTTCGGGTTGCGTTTCGCCATAGTCCGCTATGGCTTCATCGCGCCTGTCGCAACCTGCTCGAAACAAAAGCTAACAGGAATTAAAATCTAATGACGATATGGGTTTATGTATGGTGTTCCGAATGGGATGTGGAATGCCATTCCTCATTTGGATCTGAGCAATATGTCCTTGCGGTTCCTCTTGGTCTTACGCCCTATCCCTCTTGCATGGTGCTGAGCATTTGGTGGTCCATGTAGTTGAGCAAGGCCACCACCCATAGTAGGGCAACGACGAGCCAAGGATAGAATTTCTTAGTTTTTAGTGATATTTTTGGTTTATTAGGTTCAATGATTTAGGGTAGATTGTTGTGCCATTAGCCCCGTCTTTTGTTGTCATACTTGCTGAACGTAATTGGCAAATGCCAGAAGGCGCGTTGCCAAACTGCCGAATGGCTGTTTTCATACCGTCGAAAGACCATTGTCAAGCTACCGAAAGACAGTTGTCGAAAGGTAGAAGGCCTTTGGTTGCAAGTTAGGAACGACATGGCATTATGATGCTCACGACGTTGGCTTATGGCATTTATTTAGTTGTGGTGATTACTTCTTGGCTTATGTTTTTGCCCCTTATGCTTGTTGTGCTTCTTAGCTTTGGCCTTGGCACGGAAGGTGGATGCAGGCAGGAGGTCGCTGTTTACGAGATTTGCCCGTGTGAACGGCTGCCATGCGTAGCGCACGTATCGTGGTGCCTTCACGCCCTCGGCGGTGAGCATTACCTTGTTGCCCTCGATGACAGCCTTGGCAGGGCGGAAGATCCCATCGTCGTGAGCGATCTCGAATGAGCGAGGATCCCGTCCGTCGGAGGTGGTGAGCCCATGTCCGTAACGGAAGCTTACCACGATTGTGTCGCCCTTGCTTCTCACCTGATTGACCAACGGACCCGATGGCGTCAGGCCGAAACCATAGTTGCGGGCCAACGCCCAGCGGGCCAAACGCTCGCCCACCGGTTGTTTGTGATGGTAGTGCACATCGAGCGAGTCGCCACAATCGGTGCTCACCACCATGCCCGTGTGTGGCAGGCGCATGAGCTTACGCTGCGAGTCGCGGAACCATGGCCATGACGGCCGGTTGAGACTCGAGAGTTGCACATAGTAGAAAGGCAGTTTCGGTTGATGCCAATACTGTCGCCAACTGCTGACGAGCAGGGGGAAGAGTTGCTCGTGCGCCTCGAAGTTGTGCGCATTGCTCTCGCCCTGATACCACACCACGCCCTTGATGGGATATTGCGCGAGCGGCAGGATTCCGGCCTCATAGCAATACACCGGCATAAAGGGGTGACGACGCAAGCGGCTTCCGTCGGCCCCGACATTTTGCTGGGCGCGTTCGCGAACCCATGGTTGGATGAAGTCGTTCCATCTGAAATTCTGCAAGATAGATGGGAAACGCGTTTCCAGGGTCTGCCGATCGATCCACGACTCGATGGGCGAACCGCCCACGGCGTTGCACACCAGACCTATGGGAACCTGCAAACTGTCGCGTAGCATGCGGCCAAAATAATAAGCCACGGCCGAGAACTGCGCAACGCTTTCGGGCGATGCCGGGGTCCAGGAGGTGGGCTTAAAATATTCCAAACAATCCACCGAGTCGAGCACTTCGATAGGCCATTGCTGGGCGTAGGTGTCCCATCGCCATTGCATGTTGTAGAGACGCAGGTCGTTGTCGGCGGCTTTGGGAATGTCGCTACTGCCCGTATCCGATTGACGAAGCATGAAGCCCATGTTCGACTGGCCAGAGCAGAGCCACACCTCGCCTACGGCCACATGGTTGAAAGTGAGCCTTGAGAGGGGCGCTCCCTTGCGCTTGATGGTCTCGGTGAGTCGCTTGACGACCGTGGGATGCGCCTGGTCAGACCACGAAGCCACGCCTGGCCAATAACGATTGTCGTTTACCTCATCGTGGTTGGTGCGGTTGGTTTTCGTGGCTTTCACGTCCTGACAGTCAACCGAAAGCACGTATTCCGCCTTTGTGTCGGTCAGAGGCTTCAGCCTTACGGTCCAGTTGCCCCGGTTGTCGGTTACGCCAGTTGCCGTGCGCAGGGCGGTTGTGCCCTTGGCGTCCTTATCCTTGAGGGTCACGGTGATGATGGATCCCGCGTTGGCTGTGCCGTGGATGTCGAGTGTTTGGTTGCGTTGGAGCACCATGTGATCGGTGTAGAGCGGCGACATGCGTAGGCCGCCGTAGTTACCCGTAATGCCACTGTAGGCCGTCAGGGCCAGCAGACGCGCTCCGGCGGGGTTGGGATGGATTCCCTCCACGCTATAGTCGGGATGATGATAGAGCGGCGCATGGAAATCGATAAGTTCCACTCCTGCCACGCGAGCCACCGTTTCAATGGCCTCTTGTATCTCGTCGTGCCACAGTTTGGTGCCCGATGTGAAGCGATGGTGGTCGTGGCGGATGGGCGTGAGATGCGCTATGAGGATGCGCACCTGTGGGTTCACTTGTCGCAAGGTGTCGATGAGATGCAGATAATCGGTTACAAACTCATCGCGGTAATTGGGCCAGTTGCGTGGGTCGGTGTCGTTGATGCCGAGATGCACCACAGCGATATCGGCTGTGAACGCCTTCGCTGCGTTCCACTCAGCCTGTTGGAAATAAGGCATGTGGCCGTGTGCCAACAGTGTGGCCGACGGCTGCCCGAAGTTTCCCACCTCATAGGCGTCGCCCAGCATACGCTGCAACTGCGACGGATACGCGTCGTTTTCGCGGTCTTTGATGCCTGTTCCGTAGGTGATGCTGTTTCCCACGCACGCCACCTTCAGTTTTTTCTCCACCTTCGGTCGGGCGTCGACAGAAAGTGAGGTGAGCACAAGCGCAAAGGCCATCATGGCCTGCAGGGCGGTGGATATGGGATGGTTCAATAGGTTTTTCATTTTGAATGATAGTTCGATATTGAGGTGAGAAGCCACCCTGTTGCCATCGAACGTGAAAGGAAGGCAACGGGGCGACTGTTGGGTGATGGTTCTAATGGAAGGTTGTAGGCTACAACCCGTTGGGGCGATTGTGCCGAGTGGCATTGCCCCATTCGTTACTTGGCGGGCATCGCCTCATAGGCGCCACCTGTGATCTGGCTCACCGAGAGACGCGAGAAGAGAATCTTGTAACCTGTGTTGTTGGCGTCGAGGTCGGCCTCATAGAGGATACCCACGGTGCCATCGTCGAACACCGACATGGTGGAATAGGCCGCCGTTCCCTCGTGGATCATCACACCGCGCTGCCAGTTGTCGGCCAAAGCGGGTGCGAGGTCGGCCCCCCGACGTGGTATTTCGCGATAGTAGAAGCCCAGGTGGTCGCGCGTTTTGCTTTGCAGAAGCGACTGAATGGCGAGCCATGTCTTACGACCGTCGATGGTGCGGCGCACCGGCACCACCACCACATCGCCGTTGCAACGGGTGCAGTTGGCCAGCGCCTTGGCATCCTTGGCCTCCGACCATGCGCCCTCAGCGCGCTTCTTATTCTTATATACGAACACATTGAAGCGACGACCGAGGCTGCTGAACTTGCGGCAACTGAGCAGCACGCTGCCGTCGGGAAGCTCCTCGACCTTCGACTCATCGCCATCGGGACCGGGAATGGTTGCCGCACCGCCGAGCACCTGCCATGTCTTTCCGAAGTCGTCGCTGTAGATGACGAATGTTCCCACGTGCAGCACAGGGTGGGCAATGTAGAGGCGGTAATATTTGTCCTTCTTGATGATGCGGCTTTGGGTAATCTTTCCCGACGTGAGGAAGAAGCCCTTCTCCTGCGTCAGTGGTTGCTCGTCGCGATAGAGGTTGTAGATGCTTGGAGCCACATCGTGTCCCTTGTCCCACGTCTTGCCGCCATCGGTGCTTCGGAAGAACATGGCATGCTGCGGATTCTTGGCCGTGGCGTGCACGTAAGGCACATTGCCGCTCACAGCCTGCATGAGGATGAGCCCTGCGCTGTCGCGGTCGGCCACCACACTGGGGTCGCCGTAGCCAAAGTCCTTGCGGCCCTCCACCACCGTGTTGATGGGGCTCCATGTGCGTCCGCCATCGTCGCTGCGTCGCATGAGGATGTCGAGTCGATAGGTGCCCCCTGAGTTCCAACCGATGTCGGAGAAGTTGTGGCGATAGTCGACCATGGCTATCACGCCGCCGTCGCGTGTGATGGTCATGGCTGGGATGCGAACGGGTATGCCCTGGTAAGGGTCTTCGAACACCGTTACAGGTGTAGGCAGGTTCGCCTTGGAGATGGCTGCGCCCGCCGTTTGTGCCTTTGTGCCAACGATGAACAGGAAGCTTACTAAGAGCATAAAGGCAAATCTAAGGATGGATTTGTTCATTTATCAGTGCGTTAATAATTGGTTATTGTATTAGGTGTGTTGGTTTATTCGAGTTCGATTCGTAGGATTTGCGGAGTCCTGACACCCGGTTTCAGTTCGCCTCCGATATAGAGGAATTGGTTGGCTGCAATGCCAATGAGCAGAGCGCCCGCCCTTGCCAGTCGGGCGTCGGGCGTTGTGGGTTTCAGCCATCGCAGCGTTTTGGCGTTGAAAACGAGCGGCGTGGCATTGAAGCGATACCACGCCACTGGTTGCTTGAGGTAATCGGCCTGGTCCACTAATTGGTATTTGCCACTGATGGCATCGGCGAAAATGGTCTTGTTCACACCTCCCAGGCACAGCAACAGGCCCGCGCCGTTGGTAGCGCCTGTGGCTCCGCTGAGTGTGAGCGACTCGCCCGCCGCATCACGAGGTGCGTCCAATTGTGCCCAACGGTTGCGCTTCACGTCGTAGGCGTAGCCATCTGTGGCCACCTTGCTCTTCGCTCCCTTGGCATAGAATCCGCCCCAGGCGAAAAGGCGTTGCCCATGTGCCACGCATACAGGCTGCACCCTTGGCTTTCCCGGCATGGCCTTCCGCGATTTCCATTGGCTTGTGGGGCGCGAGCAAGATAGGCTCCATAGGGCTTTCGACGGTTTGCCGTTTTGGTTGCCTCCAAACACAAACACATGTCCCTTGGCGTAGGCCGCCGCCCCGTTGTCGACCGTTACGGGCAGAGAGGGCAACCGCATGACGATGGCGTTGCCCCGTGGGTCGAGCTTGACGCTTACCACTTGGCGCAGGCTGTGCTCTTGGTTGTTGCCACCGATCAGCAGCAAACTGTCGCCCATGTCAACCGTTGCGCCGTAGGCCACCGGTTCGGGCAATGTGCCGATGCAGCGCCATTGTAGCGTGTCGGCTTGCCAACAGGCAGCGTAAATGCCCTTGTAATAGTGTTTTACGCCGCTGTTGTCTGGGAAGTTGCACCCTCCAGCCATGATGATGTGGTTGCCGATCGTTCCAGCAAAACAGGCCGACACTCCCATTGCGTAGCCCGCTTCGCTTTGTGGAAATCCACCTATTTCGCTGACACGCAGATGGTTTTGAGCCATTGTGGCATACCATGGCAGCAAACCAACCAGCAGCGCCACGAGCCACATCGGTGCGCTCTTGGGGTGAAGCCATGTGTAAGGATGAAGGTTGTTCATAAGGTAGAGATGCTAAAAGGATAGTAGGTTGTGGGCCCGTGTGGGCCATTGGGGTTAGGGTTGTTGCGTCATGCCGTGCTCGGTGCGTGTCAGCTTCAGCTTCTTTGTGTTTTTGCGGATGGCGTTGTTGAGTTGCCACGCCTCATCGTTGACGTAAGGCCGATTGTGGTCGAGGTGCAACACGATGGCGCTATAGCGAATCTGCTTGCCGCGAATACCCGCATTGGTGAGCCGCTCGCCCAGTTCGCGGTCTTCACCGCCATACTGCATGCGCTCATCGAAGCCGTTGGCCGACAGCAAGTCGGTTCGCCAGCCACTGCTGTTCATGCCGTTCCAGGTGGCGTGGGTGGGGGTGATGTGGTTCATCAGCCAGGCGAACAGTGGGTTGCCTACAAGTTTTGTGCACTTGAACGAGAGCTTCAAGCCCTGCTGCATGAGCCATTGTAGGCTGAACGCGCGCCCCGACAGTATGTCCTCGTGCGAGAGCAGCCTGCTGATGCCCATGGGCAACTTGAAATAGCCGCCCGACAGGAACCTACCGCTACAGGCCATGCGCTCGTGGGTGGCAAGGAAGTCGTGGCGCGGCACGCAGTCTTGGTCGGTGAACACGAGGTAGTCGGCTGTTGCCATGGCGAGCGCCTTGTTGAGGATGATGGTCTTGCGGAAGCCGTTGTCCTCGTGCCACACGTGGCGCACGGGCAGCCGTTTTTCGAAACTCCCAATCAGTTCGGCTGTCTCGGGGCGTGAGCCATCGTCGGCGATGATAATCTCGTCGGCCGGTCGCGTCTGCGCCGTGTAGCCCCACAAGGTCTTCTCCAACCATTGCGGGTTGTTGTATGTGGAAATGATTACGCCAATAGTCATGGGTTTAGGTTCGGGTTGCAATTTCATTTGCAAATTTACTTTATTTCCTCATGATAGGCAAAAAACTTGGTAAGATTTGACGGTTTGATAGGGCGAAAAAACGCAAAAGCGGATATTTGCAACGATTTTTTCGATAACCATATAATAATAAGGTGGTTGGAGCGTTATGGAAATATGGCAAGACGAAAAACCAATACAGGCATACCCGGACTGTCGTTCTCGTGGAAACGTGCGCTGGGAATCAGTCAGGCGCGGCAGAAGATAGCCCGCGCTACAGGCATCCCAACGACGCGCGCTGGCGTGGAGCGCAAGATAGGGCAGCTCATCCTTAAGAAATTGTTTCACCTTTAATCCAATACGCTCCGCCATGGAGGTCCGTTGCCGGAAGGGCCACGGTGGATTCTTACAAATAGCAAAATGAACCATTTTATAGAGGTCATCACGGTCAGCAAGGCCAAGACCGACGTTGACAAGGTATTCAAGCAACTGGGCTACCACAACCTTACGCCCATGCACAAGAGCGTCAATCCCGTGTCGCGCTTCATCATCAAGTTGTGTGGTGTGGCGCGTATCCTGACGTCAGTTCATCGGGGCGACAACCTCTGCTTGCAGTATCCTATGAAGAAGTTTTACCACCTGGCATGCACGTTGGCCCATCTGAAGGGTGCCAAGGTTATCACCATTGTGCACGACCTCGACGCGTTCAGGCGCAAGAAGATTACCGCCGAGCGCGAGCGTTACCTGTTTAACAAGACCGACGCGCTCATCGTGCACAACCCCACGATGCTCGAGTATATGAAGGGCGAGCAGTTCCAAGGCCGCCTTTACAACCTCCAGATCTTCGATTTCATCACCGAGGCAGTGCCCAAGCAGTATGTGGCGCCCCATACGCCGTGGCGTGTGGTTTACACGAGCAACCTGCGTCGCTGGCGCAACGAGTTTATTTATCATCTCGACGAGGTGATGCACAACTGGAACATTGTGCTCTTTGGTCCCGGCTACGAGGACGCAGGGGCGCAGAAGCCGGGCGTGACCTACATGGGCAAGTTGCCCGAGGAGAAGCTCATCTGCAGCGTGGAGGGCGATTTCGGACTGGTTTGGGATGGCGATTCGTTCGACGAGTGTGCGGGCGATTGGGGCGAGTACCTCAAGATCAACAATCCCCACAAGACCTCGCTCTACCTGCGTGCCGGCATTCCCGTCATTGTGTGGAAGAAGGCTGCGCTGGCGCCCTTCATCACCGAGAACCAGTTGGGCATAGCCGTCGACTCCATTCGCGACCTCGACCAAGCGCTGGCCGACCTCACGCCCACGGCCTATGCGGCCATGAAGGCCAACGCCCTTGAGATGAGTGAGAAGTTGGGCGATGGCTTCTTCGAGAAGAAAGCTTTCACCACCGCTACGGCCGACTTGGAGAAAGCGCGCTAACTCGTTGGGAAGGAAACAACAAAACTAATGATTAAATAATGAAACTCGTTGCAAGGCCCCATGGGTTGCGCAACGAGTTTTTGTTGTCATCCAACATTTGGGGTGATTCGAGGGGCATATCACCTCTAATACTTCTGGCCCCGAGCGACCGCGTCTGAGCGAAAATGCTTATGTGCGTCCTACATCACTCCAAATACCGAATGAGCTTTTTGTACCCCTCAAAAAAAATCGCTCCAAATGTAGGATGAAACGATTTCGGTGGGGTTGATTGGTGTAGTAGGGGAGACGCATGGAGCGTTTGCCGCTCGTTATGGCGTGATGTGTGAGGCCTAACCCACAGAAATCGTTGAATGTTTTGGTAGAAAAGTACGTCGCGATTTTCGGACGAAATAGAGAGCGAAACATGCATTTTTGCGCATTTGAAGGTCGCCAAATGCGTTTGGAATTCCATTTTCGGAGCATCGTTGTTGCGAAAGATGCCTAACCGAGCTGCGAGAGACCATGTATCGAGCCACCGTTTGCCGTGTATCGAGCTGCGGTTAGGCATGTTTCGCATTGCGGTTAGGCATGTTTCATGGTGTGGAGTGTTAGACGAGGCGCGCTTAATGAAGTTGAATGATTGTAACGTATTGAACGTAAGGTTGTTATGAAAACGCGCTGAGAATGGCGTATTTGCGGCCAACCGACGGATCGTGGAAAAGAACAGTGTAGATGGATGTGTAGATTGTTGCGATTTATTTTGTGCAAAACCAAAGCCAACCCATACGGTCATGCGCTGCAAGAGGTGGGCTTTTATGGTGTTTTCGCATCGGCAGGAGGCGAAAAAAAGTTGTCGATGGGGCTTAGAGCACGCTTTGGAACGTGAAGCAGTTGGTAAAGATGGTGGCCAGGTCCTTTGGCTCCTCGCGGAAGATTCCGAAGAGGGCCGATCCCGATCCACTCATGGCGGCATACACGGCGCCCATGTCGTAGAGTTTCTGCTTGATCTCTCCGAGCACTGGGTGCATGCGAAAGACAGGTTCCTCAAAGTCGTTCACCAGCTCGTGGCGCCACGTTTCGATGGGTTGCCTAACAATGTCGCGGCAGCATTTTGCGGGTTTCTTGGAAACGATCTGGCTGTAGGCGTCGCGTGTGGAAACAGCCACGTCGGGCTTCACGATGGCAATGTAATAGCCGTCGAGGTTGCCTTTCGGTCCGTCGGCAGGCTGCAGCACCTCACCGCGCCCCGTGGCAAACGACGGCTCGGCGGTGATGAAGAACGCACAGTCGGATCCCAACTGGGCGGCGTAGCGCTCCATCTCGGCATTGCCCATGTTGAGGCGGAATCGCTCGTCGAGCAGGCGAATCATGAAGGCGCAGTCGGACGAGCCACCGCCAAGACCAGCCTGCGAGGGGATGCGCTTATGCAGGTGGGCGTGGATGGGCGGCAGGGTGAAGTCGGCGGCCAACAGTTCGTAGGCGCGCACCACAAGGTTCTTGCGCTCATCGCAGTCGACCTGTGTGCCCGTCACCTTGAGGTCGCAGGGCGAGTCGTGTGGGAAGAGCGGATCCATCAGTTTTATCTCCAGCGCGTCGGTGAGTGGCACGGGATAGAAAACAGTCTCCAAATCGTGGTAACCATCGGGGCGGTCAGCGGTGATGTTGAGTCCGAGGTTAATCTTTGCACAAGGAAATGTGAGCATGGTAGTATGGTGTTTACTTGTCGATGTTGATTATCTTGTATTTCTTAGAGCCCAGTCCGATTTTCTCAGCCCAGTCGATGGTGTGTGTGCCGTGCTGCTTGTCGATGCGCTTCAGTAGGTCGGTGGGATCGCTCTCGGCCGTCACCTCGAGGTTGTTTACAATGTCAACGCAGGCCTGGTCGAGCGCCACGGGGTCGGCGGAGGCCAAGATGCCATAATCGTTGAGCTTCACCGGCGCCGGATGGTCCACACAGTCGCAGTCGACAGACATGTTGTTCATCACCGAGATATAGATCACGCCGTTCTCCCGTTCGAAGTAGTTGTGAACGGCTTGGGCAGCGGCGGCCATCGACTCGAGGAACCCATCTTGGTCGCCAATAAACTCGCGCGTCCACAATTTGCGCTCGTCGAGTTTGTTCATCTTGCCTGCCGAGTGGATGTAAGCCTTGCCATTCCTGCTGGCGCACCCTATGGAGAGGTTCTTCAGCGCCCCTCCGTAGCCACCCATGGGATGGCCCTTGAAATGGTTAAGGGCAATGAGGAAATCGTAGTTGGCGAGGTGTCCGCCCACGATGTCGTAGTTGAGATGGGTATGGTCGCGCACGGGGATGCGTATTTCGTCGTATTCGTCCATGATGTCGACGGAGAAATACCGGGTGAATCCGTGCCGGTCGATGACGCGCCAATGGTTCTCCGAGTTGTTGCGCACGTCGTTGGGGTCGCCCCCGTAGGCCGTGTTACACTCCACGATGGTGCCATCGACCTCATCGATCAGGTCTTTCACCAGTTCTGGTTTGAGGTAGTTGGGGTTCGAACCCTCGCCCGTCGACATCTTGACGGCCACGCGCCCACGGGCCTTTACCCCCAGCGCCTTATAGATTTTCAGCAGTGCTTCGGGAGTGATCTGGCGCGTGAGGTAGACCTTCGACTGGGCTGAGGCCGTAAGGGTCAGCAATGCGGTAAGAACCATTACAATCAATCGCTTCATGGGCATGGATGGTTTAAAAGATGAGACTATACAATTGCAAAAGTAATGTTTTTCGAACAAAATAGGCTTTCTTTCCTGATGGTTTTTCCTTTTGGGATCAAAAAAAGGGGGCATGCACATAGGCATACCCCTTTACGGATGAGAGATTGTGTTATGAAATGATTATTTTACCAGGATCTTCTTTCCCTTATGGATGTAAATGCCATGCTTGGGATGGCTGACCTTGCGGCCGAGCAGATCGTAGTAAGCATCCGTCTGACCTACTGGCAACTCTGTGACTCCTTGGATTCCGGCTGCCACGGGACCATTGTATATGAGTTGGAAATGGTCCCAAACCAGCCATGTCGATCCTTCTGAAGGCTCGGCAATGCCATAGGTAAGCTTGCCGCCCACCACGTTGACGGTAACCGACAAGGCGGCATACTCCTTGTTGTCGGCCATTTTGTTGCGCTCAGCGTCGAAGTTGGAGCCTGAGCAAGATTGCTCCACCACAGCCTTCTCCGATGCGTTGGCCGATGTGGCGTAGAGATATCCAGTGTTGTTGCCTTCGCCATTCACCAACTGGCAACTGACGGTGTATGAACCATCGGGCAGGCTGCTAAGCGTTTGCGAGAAGTTGAAATTGGTGGAGTGCCATACCTCCACGGCGCCATTGTAACGTTGGTTGCCCCATTTTCCGCTCATGTCCCATCCATAGCCATTGCCCACAAAGTCGGGATTGACCATGAGAGGCGTAACATTGAATGGCTTGTCTTCTGTGGCCTGGGCGATGTAATCGGCATAGAATCGGCTTCGGTCGATGGCGAATATTTGTAGGTGGGCTATGTCGCCGCCTGTCTTGTTGCAAGCGATCTCCTCGCCATCCACAAAACCATGGGTTGGTGTCCACAGTCCCAGCCAGTTGCCAGGGTATTTCCCGTTCTCCACCGTCCATGCTCCATTGTCGAAAGCGAGCGACAGGCGCGACCACTCGCAGGCATAAGGCTGGTCGTGGGTGCGCAACTGGTCGGGGCGGTTCCATTCTGTTTGGAGTGTCAGGCCGTCGTAATCGATGTTTCGCAAATGGCAGAATCCATCCGTCAGTTCTATCGTGAAGACTTTCGATAGGTCGCCAACGGGATTGGTGGGCGACTCGAAGAACAAGGCTTTGTTGCCATTGTTGGGAGCGTCTTTCAGACCGATGAGCAAGTCGGCTACGTCGCTGGCCAGCACGAAGAAATGATCGTTGGCCAATTGCTCGAGCTCTGTCGTTGAAGTAACCAAGCTATATCCCTTGTCGGAAGTGAGCATCGAGTAATAGGTGTAGTCGCCCTTGATTTTCACCTGAACCGTGAACGTATAGTCGATACCCCCGTAGGTGGCAGTCAGGGAAACATCGCTTGTCACATCGTCCAATGTGCGGCTGCATCCCACAAGGCCGTCGCTCCACGTTACGTCGTTGGGGTTGGCGGCGGCAGGAATGTCCAAAGCCAACGTCACCGATGCGCCACTGAGCACCTGTGCCTCCGTGGCTTCTGAGCCATTGATGAGCTGGCGGGCCGGCACAACGGTCAGTACGAAATGACTTTCGCTCACGGCGCCACTCTGGTTGGCGTATTGGCAAGTGTAGGTGCGCGAACTCATCAACTAGGGGATCTCAACGCTGCTTTCTTTCTTTCCGTTGTCCCAGAGGTAGTCGTCGGTCCAACCGGTGGCGGGAGCAGTGTACAAAACAACTGTCGATCCAGCCAGCACCGTCTTCTCAGAAACGTTCTCTGTTATTCCATCGACCGTGATTGTTGGGGTCAAGGGGTCGGCATCGGCATCGCCACTTACAGCGATGGCAAATGCTTGCTGGCTTACCTTGCCATTGGCCGCGGTGTAAGCCACGCGGTAAATGTAGCTATGGTCGGCCTTGACCGTTATCTGTCGAGTGGTTTCGCCTGTGCTCCACTGCCAATTACCGCTATCTTCAGCACCTTCTGGAAGTTGCGGGACGAGCACGATGTCGCTGCCGTCGGCCGGAATACCCTTAGAGGGGCATACCTGATACTTATAGCCTATGCCTCCCAGGTTGGTTTGGTTCTTGAGCGTTTCACCTTTATAGATAATGTCGCCGTGCAGTGGTGTGATGGCCTGCTCGGTCGTTACCGAGGGTCGCCAGCTGGTCAGCGTAGAGAATCCAAGAGCGTCGAAGCCTCCTGAATTTTGGCTATAGTTGCCGCCTCCGCCATCGGGGCAGATTTGGGCACTGGCCTTTTCAGAATATTGCAGGGTTACGCCGCGTAAGCCTTCGTAGTATCCGATAAGACGATCCCAGTAGGGACGATGCTCGCCCTTGCCGCCCGTGTTGGGGGCTCCCTGTGCCCAGCCTGCGCCCATGGTGCCTCGGCAGTCGGCGTAGTTGTAGGTAATCCATGGCAAGGACGAAGCATCCACATCACCAAAGTTGAGGGCGGCAACATGCTCGGCTCCCGCAGCGATGCGGTCGTTCATATAGGCGAAGAGGTCATCGCCCTGCGTCAGTCCTACCTGACAGATGTCGACGGCCAGCCCCAATGCCATCAACGCATGGCCCTGGTCGCGGCCACTTTCCTGCATTTGGCCCAAGTAGCCAAGTGGCCCACGCTCGTCGGGCAGCACCACGGGCACAAGATTGCCAATAAACTCATTGCAACCGTCGTTCAATATGGCACTTTCCTTCGAACGGTCCTTATATGTTCCTACGAGGTCATATTTGTAGAAGCTCACTCCTTGGTTATACATGTGAACATCATCGCAGAGAATTCCGATGCTCATCACACATAGAGCGTTGCACAATCCCCAGTTGCTCCAATAGTGTCCGGGGCGCTCACCGAGCGATGAATAGCGGGCATTGAGCCACGTGTCGTGTCGGCGGCGCAGAAAATCGATCGAGGGATTGTAGAACACTTTGATAATCCATTGCTTGAATTTGGTGAAGTCTTCAGCCGACCAACCTTCGTAATCGCGCATCAGTTCGGCCGCATTGGCAAACTCATGACCATAGATTCCTGCGGCCAATGACATGTTGGTGTCGCCTCCGACACCCTTGCAGGCGTTTGCCCAGCTCATCAGAATACGTACAGCGGCGTCGGCATTTTCCTTAGTGCCGCCAATCTTCCATCTCAATGCGTTCTGATAGGCCATGGCCGCTCCTCGTGCACAGTTCATGTAGTTTTGCCCTGAGCCACCACCGCGAACGACGGTCTCTGTAGGCCATGTTTGCACATCGGCATGCGAATAGGCGTTGGCGCAAAGCTTTTCCCACGCCTGCTGCAACCGTGTGTCGCCGTCGGCGAGCAGTTGCTTGGCACGGTCTATATCCTCTTGCGACACAATGCCGCCTGGATGCTTGAAGCCGTGGTCGCTCGTATGGGTAAACATTTTCTTGGCTTGATAGCCCAAAGTGGCCTTCGTCTTGGCAAGTGTCGACTGCAAATTGGTAACATATTCGTTGATCAGGGCTTGCGAGGCGCGGTTGGCTTTCAGTTCCATCTGTGCCAAACTGATGGCGTCTTGCAGTTCGGCCAATGCCCCGGGAGCATAGCCGTTGGTAGCCGATGCCAGGAAGGATTGGCCTTCCTCGATGGCTGTGCGCAAGGGGGTGAAGTCGCCCCTGGTGCCATATTTGTAGTCGTACTCCATCTGGCTGGCCACTGATGCGAGTTGGGCCACGTCTTCATCGCTGAGGGCCACGTCGTAGAGACGGAAGTCGCTGACGAGGGTTTGCTTCAGGTAAATGTCGGTGGCGAATGGTGGACGGCCGATCCAGTTGAAGGCTGGCACATCCGTAAAGGCCTTGCTGGGAATGGGCATGCCGCTTGCCTGGGCCGCTTTCTTACCATTGATAAACAACTCGCCTTGTTGCCCGGTTTGGCGATAGAGCATATGAATCCACTGACCTTTGGTGGAAGCGTTGCCCACTTGAGTACCTACCTCCGAGCCCCAACCACCGGTAGAGGTGGCCATGCGTTGGGCATTGAGGCGATAACCCATGTAGGGCGAGGCTGTCTGGGTATTGGCTTCCGACTGTGAGAAGCACCACAGAAAGTAGCCGGCGCCGGAGAGAGAGGCGTCTTTGTCAACACGGTAATACACGGATACGGTGAAATCGTTTAAGTTTTTGGCCATGGTGCCGGCTTCTTTCGTCATGTCGAGATAACCGGTTCCATTGCCAAGGTCCAACACATGGTATTTTCCGTAGTCCACCACCTTGGCTTGGTTCATCAGTTGAGCTGTGACACCAGAAATGGGATCAGTCACGCTTTGGCCCGACACATGCTCAAAGTTGAATTGCAACTTTAAATGCTGTTGGGCCATGGCGATGCTTGTAGAAAGAAGGAGCGCTAACATCGTTAGGGCATGCCTTGCTAATTTCTGTTTGTTTGCCATTTGTTTTAGTTATTATTGTTAAGTTAGGTTCGTTGTGAAGGCATCCGCCAATGTCCTTTGGACATAGCCTGCATTCCGGTCTCCAGCTATGGCGCTTTGCCACAAGGATGATGGATGGAAAATGGCAGATGAAAGTTCCGCAAGAGGAGCCTTCTTAAGTGTTATACGGATGATGATGGAAGGCTACTTAAAAAAAACTCAAAAAAATCATCGGTCCTTAGAAACCTTATCATTTGGATAGGAAAATGAGGCTCGTTTTGATGGAATATGACGGTGGATTTTTTAATCTAACGGAATAAATGAAGTTAGCTATGGCAAAATGAAGGGGAAACGAAATAAAAACTGTATTTTTGCAATCGCAAATCAACATTTATCATCATGAAAAAGAAAATGCTATTCATGAGCCTGGCGCTGTGCGCTTCGAGCGCCTTCGCACAGACCGCCCCTTCGTCGGGCATCGACCCTAAGAACCTCGACACCAGTATTCGTCCCGGTAACGACTTCTACCATTATGCTGCCGGAGGATGGCTGAAGAGTCACCCGCTTGACGCTGAGCACACCAGCAATGGCGCGTTCACCGATCTCTTTGAACTCAATCAGAAACGCATACAGGACATCATTTTGCAATATGCTTCGGCCCAGCAGACGCAAGGTTCGCTCGGACAGAAGATAGGATCGCTCTACAACCTGATGATGGACTCTGCGCGCATGAACCGCGAGGGGTACGCTCCCATCAAGCCTACGCTGGCCAAGATTGGTGCCATCAAGAACCGCAAGGAGTATCAACTGGTCATGGCGCAGCTCGACCGCAATGGTGAGGGTACCATGATGTTTGGCGTAGGCGTAGGCGCCGACCAGAAAAATGCGGAGTGGAACATCGTTGGAGTGAGTCAGGGCGGACTCGGATTGGACACCCGCGACTACTATCTTTCCGACGATGCGCAGAACAAGCGCATCCTGGAAGCTTACAAGGCTTATCTGAAGAAGCTCTTCCTCATGACGGGCAACGACGAGGCTGCTGCCGAGAAGAAGATGCAGGCCGTTATCAATATTGAGACGCGCATCGCCAAGGCCAGCTACGACCGCGTGAAGTTGCGCGACATTGAGGCCAACTACCATAAGATGACGTATGCCCAACTCATCAACGACTTCCCCGGAATTGACTGGGGCAATGTGTTCGTGGCCAGCGGATTCCCCGCCTTCGACTATGTGGACGTAGGACAGCCTGAGCCTATCCATGAGGTGGAGAAAATCCTGGCGGAGGCTTCGCTCGACGATCTTAAGAGCTACGCTGAGGCCAAGGTCATTGGCGGCGCTACGTCGGTGTTGGGCGATGAGTTCCGTAAGGTGTCGTTCGAACTGAGCAGCGTCATGACAGGTGTCAAGGAAGACCGTCCGCGTTGGAAACGTGCCGTGGGACTGGTGAGCGGCACGCTGGGCGAGGCCATCGGCAAGCTCTATGTGGAGAAGTATTTCCCCGAGTCGAGCAAGAAGCGCATGCTTGAGCTTGTGCACAACTTGCAGACGGCGCTCGGACAGCGTATCGACGGACTGGCTTGGATGAGCTCGACCACAAAGGCGCAGGCAAAGGATAAGCTGTCGAACTTTATCATTAAGATTGGATACCCTGATAAGTGGAAGGATTACAGTGGGTTGCAGGTGGTAGACAGCCTGTCGCTCTACGAAAATATGAGTCGCATCAGTCGCTGGATGACCGACGACTACATTGCGCGCACCGTGAACAAGCGTGTGGATAAGGCTGAGTGGGGTATGACTCCTCAGACCATCAACGCTTATTACAACCCCACGACCAACGAGATTTGCTTCCCTGCTGCCATCCTGCAGCCGCCGTTCTTCGACCCCAACGCCGACGACGCGGTGAACTATGGTGCCATCGGTGGCGTGATTGGTCACGAGATGAGCCATGGCTTCGACGACCAGGGCGCTCAGTTTGACAAGAACGGCAACCAACGCAACTGGTGGACGGCCGAGGATAAGAAGAATTTCGACCAGCGTACCAGTGTGCTCGCCAACTTCTTCTCACAGTTTGAGGTGCTTCCAGGCTCCAAGGTGAACGGCAAGATGACGCTTGGAGAGAATATCGGCGACAACGGTGGACTGAACATTGCCTACACGGCCCTGCAGAATTCGCTCAAACACACGCCGCTGGGTGTGAAGGATGGCTTTACGCCTGAGCAGCGCTTCTTCCTCGCTTGGGCTCGCGTTTGGGCTTCGAACGCCACCGATGAGTATGTGAAATACCTGTTGACCGTCGACGTTCACTCGCCCAACATGGCTCGCGTAAACGCCGCTCTGCCCCACATCGATGCATGGTACACGGCCTTCAACGTGAAGAAGGGCGATAAGTTGTTTATCCCCAAGAAGCAACGCGCACACATCTGGTAATGATAAACCATCATAGGAACTTACGAAAAGCCCCCATCGCCATTTCGGCGATGGGGGCTTTCGTGTTTTTCGGTCGATACTTCTTGATGCTTGTTCGTATCGTTGCGCTTGTGGGTGAACGCCTAATCAGAGGCGGCATTCACCCATAAGTTAACTGAATGTCGTTAGAACAGACCCTGCTTGCCCAGCACGATGAGCAGCGAGAAGCCCAGGATGAGGGTAATGATACCCACCGACAGACCCGTCTTCGACATGTCCTTCTGCTCAATGAGACCTGTAGAGTAGGCAATGGCGTTAGGAGGTGTTGAGATGGGCAAGCACATGGCGGCCGAAGCTGCCACAGCAATGCCGATGAGAACCGTTGAGGTTCCACCGATGATGTTGAGCTTGTCGCCCATGCCCTCACAAACCACGGCGAGGATAGGAATCATCAAGGCGGCGGTGGCGGTGTTGCTGATGAAGTTAGAGAGGAAGAATGTTACCAAGCCTGAGATAACCAGGATGACGATCGGGCTCCACTCGCCAAATGGGATGGCGTCCATGGCGGTCTTGGCAAGGCCTGTTCCGTTCATGGCCAAACCGAGGGCGAAACCTCCGGCAACCATCCAAATGACGCCCCAGTCGATGTCCTGAAGGTCTTTGGCGGTGATGACACCCGTGAAGGCGAACACAGCGATGGGAAGCATGGCAACCATGTTGGCGTTGATGCCAATGGGCTTACCAAACACCCAGAGGATAATGGTCACGGCAAATGTAATGGCCACAACCACCGTGCGCCAGTTGTGCTGCATGTCGCCGTTGATTTCCAACTCGATGGTCTTCTGCTTGAATGGGAAGAACCACTTCAGCAACAGCCACGAGATAACAAGGAGCACCAGCACCAGGGGAACCATGAACATCATCCAGTCGCCGAAGCTGATGTCCATGTTCATGCCTGTGGGGTCGTTGAGAACCTTGTAGGCGAAAGCGTTAGGAGGTGTGCCGATAGGCGTTCCCATGCCACCAAGGTTGGCGCCGATAGGAATGGCCATGGTGAGGGCAATGCGGCCCTTGCCGTTGGCGGGAAGCGACTTGAAGACCGGCGTAAGGAACGTCAGCATCATGGCTGCAGTGGCGGTATTGGAGATGAACATGGAGAAAACACCCGTGATGAGCAAGAAACCCAGCAACACATTCTCGCTGCGCTTGCCAAATGGACGAATCAGGGCCTTGGCCATCCATACGTCGAGACCCGACTTGGTGGCCGCAATGGCGAGGATGAAACCGCCAAGGAACAGGATGATTGTGGGGTCGGCAAAGCAAGCCATGATACCCACAGAGTCGAGCAACTGGCCATACTGGCCCTCAGTGCCCTGCATGAACGAGAACGAGGAGTTGCTGACGAAGAACAGCAACACGAAAATGATGGTCACAGACGTGGCCCACGCTGGAATGGCCTCAGTGATCCAAAGCAACACTGCCATGACGAAGATGGCAATGACGCGCTGATGAACAACTGTCAGACCTTCAATTCCAAAACAACTGGAGGGTAGGTTCCACACGATGACAGTGAAGAGGGCTGTGATGGCAAACCACAATGCCTTCTTCCAATGAAAGTCTCCTGTTAAGACTTTTTTTACCGTTTCTTGCATGTTATGAATGGTTTTTAGTTATTAGATTATCTCAAGGTGGGGCCTTCTAACGGCCGACTATTGCAAAGTTACACCAAATTTTCAACAAACCAAGGAAAAAAACGGAAAAAGAATTTGAGAAAAATCAGAAATTGAAAATATACCCATAATATGAGTAAAATGGGCGCTAAAAATAGCGTTTGGGGGGCTCTCGCCCTACCGTTAGGACAATAAAAAACTGGCGTAGGATGTCCTGCGCCAGTCGATATGCTGTTGGGGGTGTACCCTTTGCTTTATTTCTTTTCAGCCTCTGTCATGGTTCCCTCAATGTAGAGGCGCAACATGGCGGGATCACCATTGGTGCGTACGGTGATGGTTTTCTTGAAATGGCCGGGGAAACGGCCACGACCGTTATAGGTAACGGTGAGGGATCCCTTCTCGCCGGGCTTCACGGGGGTCTTGGTGTACTGAGGTACCGTGCATCCGCAACTGGCCACAGCCTGATTGATCACCAACGGCTTGTCGCCGGCATTGGTGAAGGTGAAAGTGCACTTTTGCACATTATTGGTCTCCGAGAACGAACCGAAATTGTGGGTTGTCTTGTCAAACTTGATTTGGGCTTGTGCTTGGGCGAAGGTGATGCCGCATACAAGCATCATCAGTGTGAACAGAATCTTTTTCATCTTATACCTTATTTATTGTTGCATACGCAACAGGTTCTTTTTTCTTTTTAATTGGGAGCGGAGAAGGTTGCACCACCCGCCTACAATGATTGTAACGAGACAAAAGTACAAAAAGTTTCTGAAGCCATATCGTTTTTACGCATTTTTAACAGGCTTTTGCCTTACATGCGGCCTTTGGATGGGCCAAATGTGAGCGGAAAAGGGTAACTATCGTCGGATTTGGTGTTATCTTACAAAAAAGCGTGAAATTGTTTTGCAGTCTCGGATAAAATGGCGAATTTTACAGAAAAATAGCAAACTATGATTCAAGAAGTATGCAAAAATATCAAGTTCGTGGGTTGTGACGATCCCGAGCTGCGCCTTTTTGAGGGGCAATATGTCACCCCGGAAGGCATGTGTTACAACTCTTATGTTATCCTTGACGACCAGATAGCCATCATGGATACCATCGATCCTCGTTGCCAGGAGGAGTGGGCCGCCAAGTTGGAGAAAGCTCTCGACGGCCGCCAGCCCGATTATTTGGTGGTCCATCACATGGAACCCGACCATGCGGGAAGCATAGCGCGCCTGCTCAACACCTATCCCAATGTGAAGGTGGTGTGCTCGGCTATGGCCCAGAAGATGCTGAAGCAGTTTAATGAGGACCTCGATCTCACCGACCGTGTGCAGGCCGTGAAGGAGGGCGACACCTTGTCGCTGGGCCATTGCACTCTGCAGTTCATCGCTGCCCCGTCGGTTCACTGGCCCGAAGTGATGATGAGCTACGTGCCTGAGGAGCAAGTGCTCTTCTCTGCCGACGGCTTCGGTAAGTTCGGCGTGTACGACGCTGGCGCCGACGACTGGGCTTGCGAGGCTCGTCGCTACTACTTCAATATCTGCGGCAAGTATGGCGTGCAGGTCGCTAAGGCGCTTGGCAAGGTTGCTGCTCTAAGTGGAGTGAAAGCCATTTGCCCACTTCATGGCCCTGTGCTCAAAGACGAGGCCATGCAAGAGGCGCTTCGCCTTTATAACATTTGGGCTCACTATGAGGTGGAAACGCCGGGTGTGTTCATCGCTTACGCCTCTGCCCATGGTGGTACGGCTGCCGCTGCCGAGAAGATGCGCGAGCTGTTGCTGGAGCGCGGCTGCCCCAAGGTAGCTATCGCCGACCTCTGCCGCACCGATATGGCCGAGAATGTGGAGGATGCTTTCCGCTACGGAACGCTGCTTTGTTGCGCCGCCAGTTACGACGCCGGCGTGTTCCCCGCCATGCACACATTCCTTTATAAGCTCTCCATTAAGGCTTATCAGAAGCGTCGCATAGCCCTGCTCGAGAACGGATCGTGGGCTCCTTGCGCCGCCCGCGCCATGAAGGGCCTCATCGAGAAGATGAAGGACATCACTCTCATTGAGCCTACCGTCACCATCATGAGCCGCATGCACCGTAGTGATCAGCCCCACATGGAGCAGTTGGCCGACAATATCATGGAGGCCTTTAAAGAGTAAAAATCGCCAAGTGGGAACCCAACATGAGTAAGTTTGTCATCTGCCTTTTTCGTCTTGTCTCTCACCTGCCGTTCTGGATGTTCTTCATCCTGAGCGACCTGGAGTACCTGTTGGCCTACCATGTGCTGCGCTACCGTCGCACCATCGTAAGGCGCAACCTCACCAGTTCGTTCCCCGAGAAGTCGCTGAAGGAGATTGTGGCTATCGAAAAGGGGTTCTACCATTGGTTTTGCGATTATTTCTTCGAGACGCTGAAGATGCTCACCATGAGCCAAGAGGAGATGCTTCGCCACATCGAATACCATGGTGTGGAAGCCGTAGAGGACTGTTTCGACCGCGGGCAAGACTGTGCGGCCATCCTCGGCCATTACGGCAACTGGGAGTATCTTTCAGCCACCCCGCTGGCTCTGAAGCGCCATCCCGACGCCCCGGTGGGTCTCATTTATCACCCTCTCTACAACAAGACATTTGACCAGCTCTTCATTGATATTAGGCAAAGCAAGAAGGGCGTGTGCATCCCCAAGCAGCAGATACTACGATTCCTTGTCACTTATCGCCGCGAAAAGCGTAACTCTCTGTTTGGTTACATTGCCGACCAAGGTCCGAAGTGGGAGAACATCCACCTTTGGCTTCCGTTCCTTGGTCATGAAACACCTGTTTTCACGGGCGCTGAGCGCATCATGCGCAAGATGCACAATGCCGTTTTCTACGTCGACATGGAGCGATTGGCGCGCGGCCGCTACCGTTGCACCTTCAAACCCATCAGCGACGACGCAGCCAATGAGGAGCCCTTTGCCATCACCCGACGCTTTTTCGCCTTGCTTGAGCTGTCCATCCGCCGTGACCCGCAGTGCTATCTGTGGACCCACAACCGATGGAAGCGTACGCGTGAGGAGTTTGAACGTCGCTTCGAAATCAAGGAAGGAAAGGTCGTTCCAAGAAAAACCACAACCCCTGCATGAGCACAACCATCATCATCAACCCCAAGTACGCGTCGATTAGCGAGTTCCTGCATAGCATACCCAGTGTGTTTGAGCATGCAGGCCGCGAGATTTACAACGACCGAAACATCATCAAGGTGATTGAGGCTCCCGACGGAACGGAGCTGAACGTCAAACGTTACTGTGTGCCAAAAGGCCCCAATCGCTTTGTCTACTCATCGGGAATCCGCAAGCCAAAAGGCCTGCGCGCCTTCCGGTACCCTCTTCGCATGCGCGCCTTGGGCATTGAGACGCCAGAGCCCATCGCCTATATCGAGGAGCGATCCTTTGGCATCCTTGGCCTGAGTTACTTCATCAGCCAGCAGTGTGGCTATGAGCACACGCTGAAGGATGTGGGCGACGCAGAGCCGGGAACTTACGAGGAATTGGCCGAATCGCTCGGAAGGTTCACGGCAGAGATGCACGACAAGCGCGTCCTACACCGCGATTTCTCGCCCGGCAACGTGCTCTACCACATGGACGAGGATGGCGATTACCACTTTTCATTGGTCGACATCAACCGCATGCACTTCGGTCCCGTCGGTGAGAAGCAGGGCTGCCTCAATTTCATACGCCTGTGGGGGCCAAAACATTTCATAGAGTTGTTAGTCAGGTCGTATGCCGACGCACGCGGCTTCGATTCCGCCAAATGTGTGGCTTTCACATTGGCGGCAAGGCGACACTTTTGGTTGAGCTACCGCAAGAAGCACCGAGTTTTATTCAAATTGGAATTATAGTACACAAATATCATGGAGAACCAACAACCCAAGTTCAAGCATTTCATCATAACTCTCTTCAATCTGAAGATATGGAAGGAGGACAAGACGCACCGCGCCACACAGACCGCCGACTGGCTTGCGCAGCGTTTCGACCTGTTTGAACGGTTCTGTCTGCCCTCTGTGGCTCATCAAACGAACAAGAATTTCACATGGCTCTGCCTCTTTGATAAGGACACTCCCACCGACATGCGCCAGCGCATTGAGCGTTGCCAAGCGCAGGTGCCGCAACTGAAAGCCTGCTTTTTCACGGCCGATGAGGCTGTTGAGTTCCTCTCCCATGAGGAAGCGGTCAACTGTCGCTTTATCCGTCGCACCGTAAGAACCCTGCTCAGCGAGGACGACGCGTTCGTTATTACGAGCAACCTCGACAACGACGATGCCCTGAGCAACGACTATGTGGAACGTGTGCAGCGGCAGTTTGTGGCCGACCAGCGCCACATGCTTTATAGCTTTGTGTGCGGAATGCAGTATTTCGTGCGCCTCAACGCCATCGTTCGCATGCACTATCCTCATAACCATTTCCTCACTTTGGTGGAGGATGCGCGCGGCGACTTCCATACGGTGCAGTATTATGGTCATGCCGGTGCGCGCAAAGTGCTGCCCAACACCGACATTGCCGAGAAGCCTTATTGGCTCGAGAACGTCCACGGACATAACGTTAGCAATGAACTGCGCATTACAAGCCGAGTGAGATATGCGCCTTGCCTCGCTCCCGTCGACCTCCGCCAGTTTGGTATCGACAAGCAGTTCTCTTGGGCTCTCAACCTCAAGAACTTCTTGGTAACGTTGCCCGCTTACTTTGTGAAGATTGCTATTTGGCGACTGAAAAGGAAAATCAATAAGAAGAAAAAGCAGGGATAATCGCTTTTGAACAGTTGATTCATCCTGTGGATCGAATGCAACAAGCATATAAATGATGGCCACCGCTATTCCATAATGATAGCGATGGCCATTGTTGTTAGTCGCACATCAGCTGCAATTCCTGCCAAATGCGCTGCACGGGAAGGCCCATGACGTTGAAGTAACTGCCGTTGATGCCCGTCACTCCGATATACCCTATCCATTCTTGGATGCCATAGGCTCCTGCCTTGTCGAACGGGCGGTAGTTGGAGATGTAATAATCGATTTCGTCGTCGGTCAGTTTTCGGAACGTCACCTCGGTGGTGACGCCAAACTGTCGTTGGTCATTGTGGGTGGTGAGGCACACGCCTGTGATGACACGATGCGTCTTGCCGCTTATTGCGTGCAGCATGTGGCGCGCCTCGTTGGTGTCGTGGGGCTTTCCCAATACCACGCTGCCTTGGTTCGCGTCGTCGACCACCACCACGGTGTCGGCGGTGATGACGAGCTCGTTGGGCTTCACCTCGTAAGCCGATGCTTTCTCTCGGGCGATGAACTGAGGAATCTCTTCCACGGGCAGATCGTTGGGGTACGCCTCGCTGATGCCCTTGATGACGTGCACCTCAAAGTCGAGTCCGAGTCCGGCCAATAGCTCGCGGCGTCGTGGCGAGTTGCTGGCCAGGATGATTTTATAGGGAATGGGTTTAAGCATGTCTTTTCTGTTGTGTTGTTACCAGCCAAAGGCGTGAGCGTTGCTCAGCCATTTTCCTTGTGCCCTGAGCACCTGCTCAATGACGTCGCGGGCACATCCGTAGCCGCCTTTTACGTCGCTTACATAAACCGAAACGGCTTTCACCTCAGGACAAGCGTCGGCCGGGCAACACGGACAACCCACACGTTGCATCACCTGCAAGTCGGGAATGTCGTCGCCCATGTAGATGATTTCGTCATCGCTGAGTCCATAGAGCGCTATAAACTGCTCGTAGGTTTGAATCTTCACGGCACATTTCTGATAGATGTCGCTCACGCCGAGGTAGTTGTAACGCTTGCCAATGGCTTCGGCGTTGCCGCCTGTCATGATGGCGCAGCGCAGTCCTTCCTTTTGCGCCAATTGTATGGCGTATCCGTCTTTGATGTTGATGGTTCGCATGGGCATGCCCTCATCGTCCATGCCGATGGTGGATGCCGACAACACGCCGTCGACATCGAAGATGATGGCGCGTATTTTCTTTAAGTCGTAATTGATCATATTAGGTAGCGGTAAGGATGGTTTACAGAGTCAAGTTGGATTTGTTGATAACGTTTTCCCATTTCAGGCGCGCCTCGTCTTGCGGCTTTCGCTCGTCGGCAGCGTGGCCCACGGCGATGACGGCGAGCACCTCCTGTTCCTCGGGCAGGCCCATGATGCTGTGTATGGCCTTGTTGGCCGGTGTGCCATCTTTCTGTTTTCGGTCGCGCATCTGCACCCAACAGGTACCCAATCCGAGATCTTCGGCCTGCAGTTGCATCATGATGGCCGCAATGGCTCCATCCTCAATCCAGCAGTCGTTGGTGCTGGGGTCTCCCATTACCACGATTGCCAATGGTGCGCCCTTGAGAAACTGGCCGCCTGCATCCTTGGCTTCTGCCAAGCGAGCGAGGGTCTGGGGATCATCGGTCACGGCGAACCGCCATGCGCGTTGGCTCTTGCTGGTGGGCGACATGAGTGCTGAGCGGAGTATGAGACGCAACTCCTCGGCTGTCACCCTCTCATCGGTGAACTTGCGATGGCTACGTCGTGTTTGTACCAAAGTCTTGAAATCTTTCATAGAAGCTTGTTTTGTCGTTTCCTCGCAAAGTTACAAAAAATCGTTTGAGAAAAGCCTCTTGGATGTTATAAAGTTATTAAAAAACGTAGGGTAAACGCTTTCTTGTCATTTCTTTTTTTACTAATTTTGCCAACGTGAATCCTATACGTGTGACCATTTATTCGCGTGGCGGAACATTGCCCCACCTTTGTGGCAGCAATTTCTTCCATAGCGCCGAGCTTTTCCACATCATTGAGAAGTCGCCCGGCCAGCGTCCTTTTATGGCTGTGGCTACCGATGCGAGCGGCCGCGAGCTTGGTCACATGTTGGCTTTTGTGTATTCGCATGGCATGTGGCTTCCCCCGTTTCGTTATTGGCAGGGGCGCGTGTATGGCGAAGGCGACTATGTGGATGATGCGCGTCGTGAGGAAGTGTTTGGTGAGTTGCTGAAGGCCGTGACGCGAAAGTTGCGCCGCCGCCTGTGCTTCAGCATCGAGTTTAGCGACCTTTCGAAGAAGATGTTCGGTTATCGGCTGTTTCGCGAGAATGGCTATTTCCCCATCGGATGGATGGAAGTGTATAATTCGCTTCATTCCATGGCGCCGCGCGACCGCCTGACTTCCAAGATGTTGCATCGCATAGATCGAGTGGCCAAGTTGGGGGTGGAGACCCGTGAAGTGGAGACCGATGCCGACTTGCACCAGTTCTACAAACTGCTCAATGGCTTTTATCGGTTCAAGATGCGCCGCGTTATTCCCTCCGAGTTGCAGATTAGCCATTTCGACAAGAGCGACAAGGCGCGCGTTTTCATCACCACCTATAAGGGACGCGTCATTGGTGGCAGTCTCTGCCTTTTTTCCGAGGGCAACGCTTACCTGTGGTATTTGGCCTCACGCCGCAAGAGTTACCCCCATCTCCATCCGAACATGATGACCATTTGGCATGCCATCAACTGGGCGTGGGAACACAATTACGCCCATATATTCTTCTTGGATGTGGGGCTTCCCGTTCCACATAGTCCGTTCCGCGACTTCATTCTCTCCTTCGGCGGCAAGCCGGTAAGCACCTATCGCTGGTTCAACCTCATGCCCAGTTGGCTCAATGCCATTGCTTCCAGGATTTACCGGGAGTGAAGTGGCTTAGTCTCCAGGTATTATACCTGATGCGACCGATTGGAGCTAAAAATGCGACAAGGCGTCACGTATGTTGTCGTGACGCCTTGTCGTATAAGTATTCTTTTACTGTCGGTTTAAAGGATGCCCTCGTTTTTCAGCGCCTCCCGCAGTTGGTCGGTGTTGGTAAACACCACACCGTGGAGGCCCGCCCGCTCGGCCCCGGCAATGTTCTCAGGCTTGTCGTCGATAAACAAGCACTCGTTGGGCTTCACGCCGAAGCGTTGGCAGAACGCGTTGAAAATGGCCACGTCGGGCTTGAGCAAATGCACCTCGTGCGAGATGAGGCTTCCCTCCAGTTGGGCGAAAGGCTTGGGGTATTTCCGTATGACGTCGAACACCTTTGTCGACCAGTTGGACAGTCCCAGTATGCGGTATCCCTTGGTTTTCAGCTGCTCCATCAATGGCGTGATGCCCGGCACTTCCCCCGTGAAGATGTCGGCGTAATGCTTGTCCAAGGCGTCGATGGCGTTGACATAATCGGGCCACTGGCGTTTCCAGTCGGCTATATATTCGCCAAACGGCTTGTCTTCCTTGTCGATGAGGTTGTTGTTTTCCTCGTTCAGGATATGCTGCATAAACCACTCGGCCTGCTCTTCGCTTCCCAGTTGTTTAGCGAAGAAAGCCTTGAAGTCGTACTGCACAAGCACTCCGCCGAAGTCAAAAACGATATTCTTAATCATGGTCTTGTATTAGGGACGCTGGGGCATCCTTGTAAGAGTGTTCCAGGTCGAGGTAATAAAAATTGTGCTGAAACTCGGTTCCCTGCTTGGGTGGCGTCATGTAGTCGCCATACATCTTGGTGAGCAACCAGTGGCTGTCGGCAGCGCCACGAAGCGTCAGGCTCTCGAAGGTGTAGGGCTTGCCATCGCCATACACCTCGCGCGGCACGATGCTGCGGAAGTCGTCGTCGAAGCAGAGCACATAGCGCGAGCGGTCGTAGTCGTACTTGTGGAGCAGACGACTGATGCTCTTTTGCAGACCCTCTACGGTGAACAGCTTGCGACAGAGCAGCGGCAGCCACGAACTGGGGCCATGCCCATGGCGGTAAGGGTCGCGGTAGGTGAAGTACAACAGCTTGCAGAGGTGCTTGTAATGGCGCACGTGTAGCCACTGGCACAGGCGGTTGTTGGGCATGCCGTCGAGTGGGAACACATCCACATATACGCCTCCGAGATAGCGCAAGTGGGCGTGCTCGATGATGGTGGTGCGAGCGTCTTGCATCTTGGCGAAGGGTTGCGGGTAATGCTTGTCGTTCTCGGCGCATATCAGTTCGTAGCCTTCGGGTAACCATTCCTTGCTGTGTGCGATGAGTTGGTCGTAGTCGCTGTGGGGCATGCACACGTCAGCGTCGTCGTCCCAAGGAATGAATCCCTTGTGACGCACGGCCCCAAGCTGTGTTCCCGCCACAATGAAATAGCGGAGGTTATACTTTTTGCATGTCTCGTCGATGGCCTTCAGGATGCCCAGCATCACGTTGTGAAGGTCGTGGAGATTGTATTCTGCCATAAATCGTTGGTAAGTGTGGTTGTTGCAAAGATACTCATTTTCCACCACAAACCCCTCGTCTTTCTCCACAATTATACGATAATTCCCCGCAAAATCAAGCGACACGCCTTCATTGTTGGCAAAGCTTCCCGTTGCAAGAACATAAAAATCCCCCTTGCCTTCCGACAAGGGGGATGATTATAGATGCGTTAACCTTTTCGCGTTAGCGGCTTACTTCAGTTCCGTTTCAAGCAGGTTGTTGCTTACGAGCATGCCTTTGGCGCTGGCCTTGGGTGTGCGGAAAGCGCGAAGCGCCTTGAAGTGGATAACGAAGAGCGTGGCCGAACCCTCAATGGTGGGCTGCTGGCCGATGTTCACGAAGGTGGGATAGAGCACCTGTGAGCCATCGGTGTGGTGACGGTCGTAGGTCATGTTGCGCATGTCCTTCACGGCCACCGGATCGGTCTTCGTGTACTGCATGGTCTTGAGGTCGTACGGCATGACGAGGCTCAGGGCGTTCACGGCTTGCAAGCCTGTGCCCTTCACCGTCACGGTCATCTCGTCGCCAGCTTGGTAAGCGGCCTTGTTGTAGGTGTAAGTGATGGTTCCAGCCGGCTGGCGCATGTCCTTCTCGGTTACGCCACCCTCGAGCAGTGTGGCCACGTTCGAGATGTCGTATGCGTCGATAAGGCCGTTGCCGTTGATGTCACCGTTCGAGATGTAGCCGTCGAAGTCGGAGTCGCCCTTCTTCAAACCGGTGTAGTTCATGTAAGAAGTCAGGTCGTTCTCGTCGATCTTGCCGTCCTGGTTGACGTCTCCGGGGATGAGCACCTTGGTTCCGGGCTGACGGAACACGTAGAGCTCTGCTCCCGATCCGAAGTCGCCCAAAGCCTTCTTCACATCCATGCGGATGTAGCGGGCCTGCTGGTGGTCGGTGAACGTCACGTTCTTCTTGGCCGGTGTGCGCTCCCACTTCTGTGTGCCCACAGCCTGCCAGGTCTTTCCGTCCTTCGAGGTGAATATGTCAGCCTCCAGGATGGTGCCGTTTCCGGCGTCAGCGCGAGGCACATATTGCATCTTGTCGAGTGTGATGGTGGCGTGCAGGTCCATAGTGACGGTGAACGGAACCGCCTTCTCGCTATAGTGGGTATGCCAGATGTCGCCGCTCTCCTGGAAGTCGAAGAGGCGATGGATGCCGAATCCAGGCATGTCCTTGGCCGTGTTGGTGGCTGTGATGCCGTGTACGGCAAACTCCAGCGGGTTCTTGTCGGTCTTGGCGTTGATGGTGGTCCACTCGCTGTGACCATCGGCGTTGACGGCGCGCAGTTCAAAGGTGTAGTCGGTTCCAGGCTGCAAATCCTCGAAGAGCAAGCTGTTGTTGCGGATGGTAGAGTAGATCATCGAGTTGAATCGAATCTCGTAATAGTCGGCGTTGTCCACGGCCTTCCAGGTCGGTGTGAGCGTGTAGGGAGCCACCTTGGTGTCGGTGGCCACCGGAGCGCTGAGTGTTCCGTGGTTGGTGAGCATGCGTGTTGCTGGCTTGTCGTAGACGAAGCCCTTGACCTCGATGGTCGTTTCGTCGGTCATGATGTCGCCCTTGGCGAGGTTGACCTCGATCACCGGGTTCTTCGTTACCTCCACCTTGGCCATGTCGGTGCCCTGTGTAGAGAACTGGTTGAGCTGCGGGCGCTCCACGTAACGCCATGTGTTGGCGCCCTCACCCTCGGTGAGCGTCACCTTCTTCTTTCCAATGATGGCGCGAACGCTCTTAGGACGTGCGGTGGTGTTGATGCGGACGAGGGTCGATTTCTCCTTCACCATGCCATCGTAGTTGCCCTCCGTGGGGCAGATGGTGATGGCGAGGTTGCCCTTGGCGTCGAGCTCCGATGTCACCTTTGTGGTGGCGTGCTCACCGCGCAGGTAAGCCTCGGTGTTTCCATCGTCGTCGTAGAGCGTAAACTCAGAGTGGCCTGCGGGCCAGATGTCGAAGATACGCTCGGCTGTGTTCACCTCATGGATGTTGTTGTTGGGGCGGTTCATCGGCACGATGGCTCCAGCCTTTACGAAGAGCGGAAGCTTCCAGATGGGAGCGTCGAAGTTGTTGAGGATGCGGCCACCCTCGTAAACGTCGCCCGTGAAATAGTCGATCCACTGACCCTCAGGCAGGTATATGCCGTTGCGGATGTCGTTGCCCTGTGCGTCGGCCTGTGTGGGCTGGTAGATGGGGGCCACGAGCATCGATGGACCGTACATGTACTGGTACTTGGTAGCGGCCGAATGGGTGAAGTCGCTCGGATAGTCGAGGAACATGGCGCGGATGAGCGGTTGGCCAGCAACGGCCTCGTAGGCGCACGAGTAGGTGTAAGGCAGCATGGCGGCCTTCAGCTTCAGGTAGTTGCGGTTGATGCTTGTGGCGGGCTCGCCCAGCGCCTGCGGGTATTTGGGGTTGGCTCCCCAACCATCCATGTTGAGCTGCATGGGGGTGAACGCCTTCCACTGGAAGTCGCGGATGTTGACCTCCATGTTCTTTCCTCCGAAGATACCGTCCATGTCGGAGGTGATGTTGCTCATGCCCGAGAGTCCGGCGCCGATGTATGTAGGCACGTGGAAACGGATGTATTCCCATTCGCCGCCCTTCTGGTCGCCAGTCCACACACCTGCGTAACGCTGTGTGCCGGCCCATCCGTCGAGCGTGATGATGAACGGACGCGCGTCGGATCCATAGTAAGGCATGATCTGGCCCACATCGGCGATGCCGTTGAGACCGAAGCTATAGCCGGCTCCCACCCAAGCCACGTCGGTCTTGAGCACACGCACACCTGCGTCGCGCACCTCTTTCACGATGTCGCGCTGCAGAAGGGCAGGGATGGAGTCGATGGGGTGGAGGTTCGATTGGGTCCAGAGACCAATCTCCACACCCTTCTTGCGGGCGTAGTCGCCAAAGCTCTTCAGGTTGGCGATGTTGCCGTCGAGCGTGCTGGTCTGTCCGTAGCCTGCGCCGTAACCATCGTTGGGCAGTACCCATCCGAGTGGCATGTCGGCGTTGAGATAGCGGTCGATGACGGCGCGAGCAGAGAACTGGTAGTTGTCCTTCTCTCCGTTGAGGCTCTCCTTGATGCCACCGTTGTCTTTCTGGCTCTCGGTGTAGCGCTTGCCGTCCTCGAAGAGGATGCCGCGGTTGGTGTCGTCGGTTTCCTTCCAGTAGTCGCGGTTGTAAGCGTTGAGGTGACCCTCGTAGAAGGCGAACTTAGGCAGCAGCACAGGGTTGCCGGTGAGCTGGTAGTAGTCGTCGAGCAGTTGTACGGGACGCTCGTCTACCATGACAAACACGTCCATGTAAGGTGTGTCGTGGCTGATCGTCACCTCGCCCTTGTGCGTCTTGCCGAAGTCGTAGGCGCCCTGCTTGAAGGTGTGGCACATCACGGCGTAGCCGCCTGTCGACCAATAGAACGGGGCGGGTGAGCAAACGCCGCCGTCGGTCCATGAGTTGGTGTTCACAATGTCGATCTTCTCACCACGGTGAGAGAAGCGCCCGTTCTGCACGCCACCGCCGTAGAACCACTCGTTGGGCTGCTGGCTGAGGGTGAGGGTCGTTTTGCCGCGCTCGAAGAGGGTGGGCTCGGTCTGGCTGACCACGGTGTGCTGGCGACGGAGGTCGGTCACGCTGACGAGCGCGCCCTTCTTGGCGAAGTCAACGCGCACGTTGGCCGTGCTGACGCTCACCTTCTGGTCGTCGCTGCTAACGGTCAGTTTGCCCACGTCGCGACGCGGGTTGTTGGTGAGGATTTTAGCCTCGGGCGATGCCTCGGGGTCGCGAACGATACCGCCACTGTTGTCCTGAAAAAGGCGGAAGATGCTTGGGCCGTAGAAATCAACGGTCAGCGTGTGGCCGTCAGACAGCATCACCTCAGCGGTGGTGTTGTTGATACGGCGGATGCCCGTTACGTCGTTAGCTGTGGCGGCCAGCGCGGGAGCGGCGGCTACCAAGGTGCCGAGCAACAGACGATTAAAATAGTTGTTCATGGTTATGAAGTTAGATGTACGTACTCAGTAATATGCATTTAGGCTTGCTTTGGCCCATGGCCATCGTTGGGGCGTAAAGAAAAAGGTGTGTCAAAGTTATCTCTGACACACCTTATTTTGTTGGTAGGGACGCCCGGGCTCGAACCGGGGACCTCTGCAATGTGACTGCAGCGCTCTAAACCAACTGGGCTACGCCCCTGTTTACGGTGTGCAAAATTACGAAAGATTTTCGGTTCCTCCAAATTTTTCGCCAAGAATTTTCTGATAAAATGCATTTTTTGTTGATTTTGGGGCTTTTGGGTGGTTGGACGGCAGGCGAACGCCATCCGTTAGTCCCCACGGATGCCGCCATTCGGATGCGTTGGAGTGGGGCGACGAGCGGAACGAATGGTTGGATCGATAGGGCAAACGTGGTTTTGTGCAAGGACGCTTTGTAGGCGCCTTATTATATAAGGTGTGGAAAGCGTATGGGTGCGAAAGCGCCATTCTTCCAAGAGAGATTATTGGATGAAACTACTTGGTTGGTTGCTAATATTATTTACATCTTATAGGATGTTTCTACTGCTTTTCGTAGACTGCAGTGTGTGAAGAATATGCTATTTGTCACGTATTTTGGCTAAAAAGTTTGTCTGTGATTTCGGATGAAATAGAGAAAGAAAAAGCCGTTTTTGCGCGGTTGTGACCTCCCGAGCGGCCGGTCAGACTACCGTTGGGCATCTATCGTGCTGCCGTTTGGCATGTTCCGTGGTGCGAAAGCTAAGGTTTCGAGCCCCGATTGGGCGTCTTTCGTTATGCGAAAAGGCATGTTTTGCAATGTAAAATGCGGGTTAAAGAAGGTTGCGCTTTGGTTTTAGATTATAAGATGCTGATTATAAGGCGAATACGTAAATGCGCTGAGAATCGCGTATTTGAGCCCAACTTTTCTCCCGTTCAAAAGAAGTGTGTAGATTGATGTATAGATTGTTGTCGATTTTCAGCGTGTCGCCAAGCTGCGGTTGCTTCCTGGAGGCCTCTCGTGCCGCTGTGGTTTTTCGCTTCTTCCTGCCTGATGGTTTCATGCAGTCCACGCCTAATCCGACCCAAAAGAATGGTTGAGTCGTTCGCTTTATGCAGTCAGGATAGTTCGGGTGTTCGGTTGTTGGTGAATAATGTTTACATACCCAACATCCCGTGAGATCGTCCGCTTGGCCGTGCCAAGAAGTTCTTGCGCCGCGGTGTCGGGCTTGGGGCGGCGACCTTTCCACGTTCTTCTTTAAATATATTAGAAAGTTTCAATTTGATTTGTTGTCGCTTTCGCAAAAATATGCTATCTTTGCAACAAATTTTGAATTACCCATTTTAACATTTACTATTGTGGCAGAAACAAAGTATATCTTCGTCACGGGCGGTGTAGTGTCTTCGTTAGGTAAAGGCATCATCTCCTCGTCTATTGGCAAGCTTCTGCAGGCCAGAGGCTACAACGTCACCATTCAGAAATTTGATCCTTACATCAATATCGACCCGGGCACGCTCAACCCCTACGAGCACGGTGAGTGTTATGTAACTGTTGATGGCATGGAGACCGACCTCGACCTCGGACACTACGAGCGTTTCACAGGCATTCAGACCACCAAGGCCAACTCGTTGACCACGGGTCGTATCTATAAGGCCGTGATCGACAAGGAGCGCCGTGGCGATTATCTGGGCAAGACCATCCAGGTGGTGCCCCATATCACCGACGAGATCAAGCGTAACGTGAAGTACCTCGGCAAGAAGGAGCACTACGATTTCGTGATTACCGAGATCGGTGGAACCATTGGCGACATTGAGAGCGCTCCTTACATGGAGGCCATTCGCCAGTTGAAGTGGGAACTGGGACGCAACGCCGTCAACATTCACCTCACCTACGTGCCTTACCTCCACGCCGCTGGCGAGCTTAAGACCAAGCCCACGCAGCACAGTGTGAAGGAGTTGCAAAGCGTTGGTATTCAGCCCGATGTGCTCGTGCTGCGTACCGAGAAGCATCTCTCAGATCAGGTTCGCAAGAAGGTGGCTGCCTTCTGTAATGTCGACTTCGACTGCGTTATCCAGAGTGAGGACCTGCCCAGCATCTATGAGGTGCCTGTCAACATGCAGAACCAGGGTCTCGACACCGCCATCCTTCGCAAGGTGGGCATCGAGCCGGGCGAGAAGCCGGGCCTCGGTCCGTGGCGTGCGTTCCTCGAGCGCCGCAACAAGGCCACCAAGGAGGTGACCATCGGCCTCGTGGGCAAGTACGACCTGCAAGACGCTTACAAGAGTATCCGCGAAAGCCTCAGTCAGGCTGGCGTGTACAACGATCATAAGACCGTTCTGAAGTTCATCAACTCAGAGTATATCACCGAGGACAACGTGGCTGAGAAGCTCGCAGGTGTCGATGGTATCGTGGTTTGCCCGGGCTTCGGCCAGCGTGGTATCGAGGGCAAGATTGTGGCAGCCCATTACACCCGCACACACGACATCCCCACTTTCGGTATTTGCCTTGGCATGCAGATGATGGTGGTCGAGTTCGGACGCAACGTGCTCGGCTATGCCGACGCCAACAGTCGTGAGATGGACGAGAAGACTCCCCACAACGTCATCGACATCATGGAGGAGCAGAAGAACATCACCAACATGGGAGGCACCATGCGCCTCGGCGCCTACGAGTGTGTGCTCAGACAGGGCTCGCGCGTGTTCGACATCTACAAGCAGGAGCATATCCAGGAGCGCCACCGCCACCGTTACGAGTTCAACAATGTCTTCGAGAAGGAGTATGAGCGCAACGGTATGCAGTGTGTGGGACGCAATCCCGAGAGCGACCTCGTGGAGATCGTGGAGATACCGTCGCTCAAGTGGTATATCGGAACACAGTTCCATCCTGAGTACCAGTCGACGGTGCTCAAGCCCCATCCCCTCTTCGTCGATTTCGTCAAGACGGCCATCGCCAACCAAAAGCATGTTGAGAAATAAACCTTTGGTCGTCATTATATAAGTATAATAAGGAAAGAATGAACAAAAACACACTGATTGGCTTCGTGCTCATCGCCGTGGTCCTCGTTGGTTTCAGCTGGTATTCGCAGCCGTCGCAAGAGGAGATGCGCGCTCAGTTCGTGAAGGACTCACTGGAGCAAGTGGCCAAGCAAAAGGCCGGCCAAGCCGCCAAGATTGCCGCTTACAAGCAGCAGCAGGCCGCCAAGGAACAGGTGGCGGCCGACACCACAGCCCTCTTCTACAAGGCCCTCACGGGCAAGGCGCAGGACGTGGTGTTGCAAAACGCCAAGTTGGCCGTCACCCTCTCTACCAAGGGAGGTACTGTCACAAAGGCTTACATCAAGAACGAGAAGGGTAGCAGGCGCTATGTGGGTCACAACATTGCCGACAAGACCGGCAAGAGCGACGACCTCGGTGGTGTGACGCTCTTCAGCGGTAAGGACCAAAGCCTCAACTACACGCTCGTGGCCAAGGAGATGAACATCAGCACCGGCGACCTCTTTTTTGAGCCCACGGCAGTCACCGACAGCACCGTAACGCTCACCGCTGAGGCCGGACAGGGCAAGTCGCTCATCATCAACTACCGTCTGGGTAGCGATTACATGCTCCATGTGAGCCTGCGTACCGTTGGCATGGCCGGACTCTTCGACCCCAACACCACAACGCTCGGTGTGGATTGGCACGAGAAGGTGAAGGAGCAGGAACGTGGATTCACCTTCGAGAACCGTTACGCACGCCTCGATTGGAAAGAGAGCGAGGGCGGTACCGATTATATCAGTGAGGCCAAGACCAAGAAGGAAACAACCGAAGAGGAAATCGACTGGATCGCTTTCAAGAACCAGTTCTTCTCGGCTGTCATGATCTCGAAGGATAATTTCCAGAAGGGTGGACAGCTTGAGAGCACACTCTACGACAAGAAGGACCAGGAGGATCAGCCCGTGCGCTACCTCAAGGACCTTAAGGCGCAGGTGCGCACCAGCTTCGATCCCACAGGTGCCAAGCCGTCGGAGTTTGAGTTCTACTATGGTCCCAACGACTTCTACATCCTTAAGCAGGTGGAGAAGCAGAGCACCTTCGGTAAGGAGCTCGACATGCAGCGCATCGTGTACCTCGGTTGGCCGCTCTTCCGTTACATCAACCGTTGGTTCACATTGCCCGTCTTCACATGGCTCTCCGATTGGGGATTGCCCATGGGTATCGTGCTCATCCTCATCACCATCTTGCTGAAGGTCATCACCTTCCCCATGGTGAAGAAGAGCTATATGAGCTCGGCGAAGATGCGTGTGCTCAAACCGAAACTCGACGAGGCCACAAAGCAGTTTAACAAGCCTGAGGACCAGATGCAGAAGCAGCAGGCTATGATGGCCGAATATGCCAAGTATGGCGTCAGCCCTCTGTCGGGATGTCTGCCCATGCTCATACAGATGCCTATCTGGGTGGCAATGTTCAACTTCGTGCCTAACGCCATACAGTTCCGTGGCGAGAACTTCCTTTGGATGAGCGACCTCTCTACCTACGACCCGATCGTGGAGTGGAGCACCAACGTGATGCTCATCGGCGACCACCTCAGCCTTACTTGTGTGCTCTACACGGTGGCCATGGTGCTCTACACATGGATCACCATGCAGATGCAGAAGGATCAGATGGTGGGACAGCAGGCTGAGCAGATGAAGGTCATGCAATGGATGATGTTCCTCATGCCGCTGATGTTCTTCTTCATCTTCAACGACTATTCGTCAGGCCTGAACTTCTATTACTTCGTAACGTTGATTCTCTCGGCTGGCATCATGATGGTGCTGCGTCGCACAACCAACGATGCTAAGCTCCTCGCTATCCTTGAGGCACGCTATAAGGAGAACGCCAAGAACCCACAGAAAATGAAGGGATTGGCGGCTCGTATGCAGGCGCTCCAGCAGATGCAGCAGCAACAGATGCAGCAACAGCAGGGACGCGACAATAATCGTAAACGATAAACCTTAACTTGCGGCAGGAAGGCGCATTGCCCCCAAGGCAACGCCTTTCTGCCGCATAACGCTAATACCTATGAACAAATTGATTGCTTTTGCACTTGGCGCACTTCTTTTCTGCGCCCCTGCAGCCGTTGCTCAGAACATGATTCAGAAAAACAACATTCAGCTCTCTTCAGACCTGATGACGCCTGAGGCGCTTTGGGCCATGGGACGACTGGGGGCAGCAGCACCCTCGCCCGATGGGAAACAAGTGGCTTATCAGGTCACTTACTACAGTGTAAAGGAGAACAAGGGCCACACCATGCTCTTCGTACAGTCGGCTAAGCCGGGTAAAACCATCGTGAAGCCCACAAGCCTCACCACAGATGCGGTGAGCGAGAGCAGTCCCGCTTGGATAGAGAATGGCACGAAGATTGCCTTCCTCCGTGAGGGACAACTGTGGAAAATGAACCCCGATGGAACGGGTCGCGTGAAGCTGACCAACTCGAAAATCGGTATCGAGGGATTCAGTTTCTCGCCCGATGGTAAGAAGGTCATATTGATCAAGAGCCTCCCTTATCATGGCTCTATTCAGAAGAACCCTGACGATCTGCCCAAGGCCACAGGCCGACTGGTGACGGATCTCAACTATCGCCACTGGGACCATTACGTGGAGTCGATGCCCCATCCCTTTGTGGCCACGGTCGATGGCGATAAGGTGAGCGATGGCGAGGATATGCTCGATGGCGAACCTTACGAGTGCCCGATGGCTCCGTTTGGTGGCATTGAGCAGTTGGCGTGGAGCGTCGACTCACGTCAGATTGCCTATACCTGCCGCAAGAAGGAGGGTGTGAAGTATGCCACTTCTACCGATTCCGACATCTATCTCTATGACCTTGCTACGAAGAAGGCGCGCAATCTCTGCAAGCCCGAGGGTTACAAGGCTCCCGAGGTGGATGTAACCAAGAGCCTGCGCAACCAGAAGGTGAACCATCAGGAGGGCGATATGCAGGTGGGCTACGACCAGAACCCGCAGTTCTCGCCCGACGGTAAGTACCTTACGTGGGTGAGCATGGAGCACGATGGCTATGAGAGCGACCTGAAGCGCCTCTGCCTCTACGAGTTGGCTACGGGCAAGAAGTCGTATGTGGTAAACAGCGACAACCTTGAGACGGATGTAAACGAGTATTGCTGGGCTCCCGATTCAAAGAGCATTTTCCTCACCGCTTGCTGGCATGCTACGGTTCGTATCTATCAGGTTGGACTCGATAGGGTGGTGAAGCAGGTTACCGATGATAGTTGGAACGACTATGGTTCGCTCGCTGTGCTCAACAACAAGCAGCTCTTGGCCTCTCGCCATTCTATGCTGAACGCCGACGATCTCTATGTCATCACATTGGCCAAGAAGGAGAAGAAGGCTGAGGTGAAGGCTATCACCGATGAGAACGGCCACATCTTCAGCCAACTGGCTACGCCTACCGTGCAGCAGCGTTGGGTGAAGACCACCGATGGCAAGCAGGAGTTGGTGTGGATTGTGCTGCCTCCTCATTTCGACGCCAACAAGAAATATCCCACCCTTCTGTTCTGTGAGGGTGGTCCGCAGAGCCCTGTTTCGCAGTTCTGGTCATACCGTTGGAACTTCTATATCATGGCCGCAAAGGGTTATGTGGTGGTGGCTCCTAACCGCCGTGGCCTGCCTGGATTTGGCAAGGCTTGGAACGAGGAGGTGAGCCGCGACTGGTCTGGACAGTGCATGCGCGACTATCTCTCGGCTATCGACGACGCCGCAACGAACCTTCCGTTCGTTGACCGCGACCGTCTGGGTGCCGTGGGTGCCAGCTTTGGTGGCTTCTCGGTCTATTATCTGGCTGGCCATCACGACAAGCGCTTCAAGTGTTTCATCTCGCATGATGGCGCATTCAACCTCGAGTCGATGTATACTGACACAGAGGAGGCTTGGTTCAGCAACTGGGAGTACGACGACGCTTATTGGAACAAGGATAAGAGTGAGGCCGCTCGCCGCACCTATGAGAACAGCCCACACCGCTTCGTGGACAAGTGGGACACGCCGATCCTCTGCATACATGGCGAGAAGGACTATCGTATCAATGCCAATCAGGGCTTCGGCGCGTTCAACGCAGCACGCATGCGTGGCATACCTGCTGAGCTCCTCATCTATCCCGACGAGAACCACTGGGTGCTGAAACCGCAGAATGGCGTACTTTGGCAGCGTACCTATTTTAACTGGTTGGACCGCTGGTTGAAGAAATAACTAAGTTTTTGAATCAACAATGATGCCATGACGCGTGCCTTCAGCGGCCACGTCATGGTGTCGTTCATTCCCATAAATCACACATCTATTACAATGACTGAAGAAATAAGAAAAACTCTTCGCGACTCGGCTGCCATGCGCTGGACAGCTTTGTTGCTCTTGGCACTGGCCATGTTCTGTGCCTACATCTTTGTGGATATCCTGTCGCCCATCAAGGACTTGATGCTCACGCAGCGCGGTTGGGACTCTACGGCCTTTGGAACCATGCAGGGCTCGGAGACCTTCCTCAATGTGTTTGTGTTCTTCCTCATCTTCGCCGGTATCATTCTCGACAAGATGGGCGTGCGCTTCACAGCTGTGCTCTCTGGAGCAGTGATGTTGTTTGGAGCGCTGATCAAGTATTATGCTGTAAGCGAGAGTTTCATCGGCAGTGGCATGGAAGCTTGGTTTACTGCTCATCTCAACTATATTCCTGGCTTTGATGAGCTTGGTGTGAGTCCTTTCTATGAGGGCATGCCCGCATCGGCCAAGGTGGCTGCCATTGGATTCATGATCTTTGGTTGCGGAACAGAGATGGGGGGAATCACCGTCTCTCGTGGTATCGTGAAGTGGTTCAAGGGCCGCGAGATGGCTTTGGCCATGGGATCAGAGATGGCTTTGGCCCGTCTGGGTGTGGCCACCTGTATGATCTTCTCACCGTTCTTCGCCAAGCTCGGAGGCAGCATTGATGTGAGCCGCTCGGTGGCTTTCGGTGTTGTGTTGCTTTGCATTGCGCTGATCATGATCATTGTTTACTTCTTCATGGATAAGAAGCTCGACTCTCAGACGCATGAGGAGGAGGAGAAGGATGATCCCTTCAAGATTAGCGACTTGGGCAAGATCCTCAGCTCGCAGGGCTTCTGGTTGGTTAGCTTGCTCTGTGTTCTTTATTACAGCGCTATCTTCCCCTTCCAGAAATACGCTGTGAATATGCTTCAATGTAACCTCACCTTCACGGCGGTTCCCGAGGATAGCTTCTGGGCTTCCTCATCTGTCACCATCGTGCAGTATGTCATCATGATTATTGTGGCTGCCGGTGCTTTTGCCAGCAACTTCCAAAAGGACAAGGTGCGCCGCGTCCTCTTCACTGTGGCGTCTGTCGTTGCGCTGGTTGTTTATTGCTATATGGGCTACATGCGCCAGTCGGCTGAGTCTATCTTTGCCGTCTTCCCCTTGTTGGCTGTGGGCATCACGCCGATCCTTGGCAACTATGTCGACCATAAGGGTAAGGCTGCAACCATGCTCGTTCTGGGTTCACTGTTGCTTATTTTCTGCCATCTCACCTTCGCATTCATCCTGCCCCAATTCAAGGGTAGTGAGTTGGGCGGTGTCGTTGTGGCCTATGTCACCATTCTGGTGCTGGGTGCTTCGTTCTCGCTGGTGCCCGCAGCCCTGTGGCCTTCGGTGCCTAAGTTGGTGGAGCCGAAGATCATCGGTTCGGCCTATGCATTGATTTTCTGGATTCAGAACATCGGTTTGTGGCTGTTCCCACTGCTCATTGGTAAGGTGCTCGATAAGACTAACCCCAACGTTACCGATCCTACGCAGCTCAACTACACATGGCCTTTGGTCATGCTTGCCATGCTGGGTGTGGCCGCTTTCTTCATTGGCCTCTATCTGAAGGTTATCGATAAGCGTAAGGGTATTGGCTTGGAGGAACCTAATATCAAGTAAGTTGATTGTCAATAATGCTTTGTTTTAAGCAAATGAACGAACGACGGAAACGTTGGACAGTGCTTGTCCTCGTTTCCGTCGTTATGGCTATGGGCTATGTCTTTTGGGACATTGTGTCGCCCATATCCACCTCTTTGAAGGCTTCCCTGGAGGAGGGCGGCATGGGGTGGAGCGCCGCTGAGTATGGATTTTACGCGGGTAGTTACTCTATCTTCAACATCTTCTTGTTGATGTTGTTCTTTGGAGGCGTTATTCTCGACAAGTGTGGCATTCGCTTTACGGGATTATTGGCAACGGGAGTGATGCTTTTGGGAGCCATTATCAACTATGCCGCATTGACGATGGTTAGTCCATTAGTGGAGATCGACGTGCCTTTCACGCTCTTCGGACTCATTCCTGGGCACCTGAAGACTCAGGTGTTGGTGGCCTCTTTGGGCTTCGGCCTTTTCGGAATGGGCTGCGACATAACGGGCATTACCGTGTCGAAGATCATTACGAAGTGGTTTATCGGTCACGAATTGGCATCGGCTATGGGATTGCAAGTGGCCATGGCGCGGTTGGGAACGGCTTCGGCCTTGTCGTTTTCTCCGTTGATTGCCCAAGGCTTTGGACTGTCGGCGTCGTTGCTGGCTGGAGCTGGCGTGTTGCTGTTCGGCTTTGTACTCTTCGTGATTTATACGTTTTACGATCGCCATTTCGACCGAGAACAGGCCGTAAGGCGCACTGGCAGAATTGCTGGTTTTGCGGTATCGATTGACGCGAAGTCTGAAACAAAGGAGGACTCCTTCCGTCTTCGTGACATTTGCGTTATCCTTCGCAATCCGGGTTTCTGGCTTTTGGCTTTGTTGTGTGTGAGTTTTTATAGTTCCATTCGTCCGTTTATGAAGTTTGCCACCGACCTTATGATCAACACGTTTGGCGTTGCTGAGACCACGGCAGGCTGGTTGGTTGCGGCCATTCCTTATGGAACGATTGTGCTTACACCGCTTTTCGGTACGTTATACGACCGTTATGGCCACGGCGCCCGACTGATGTTGGGGGGCTGTGTGTTGCTCTTGGTGGCCGATTTGCTGTTGGCTTTTCCATTGTCGCACAGTGCGGCGTATGCGCTGGTCATCATGTTGTTTGTGGGAATAGCCTTCTCTTTGGTTCCCTCAGCCTTTTGGCCGTCGGTTCCTAAGCTTGTTCCTCTGGCGCAATTGGGTACGGCTTACAGCATCATCTATTTCGTTCAGAATATCGGATTGATGCTTGTGCCTGTGTGGATTGGTGGAATCGTAGATCGCCATACGATGAGATCAAATGACGGATTGTCGTCGCTGCATGTAGATTATACCATCCCAATGGTTGTGTTTGCGGCGATAAGCCTATTGGCTGTGGCTACATCCCTGACGCTTCTCCTGTCAGATGGTACGAAGAAAGATGGCTTGGAACAGGCCAACATGAGCCAACAGTAATTCCGATCTAACTGACAGGTGAGGCTCGTTGATTACGGCCTATAGCTTGAATGGTGATTGGTCGATGAAGCGTAGGATCGTTGTTGCGCTTGCGGATGTCCGCGTTATTGCAACGTTATTCGGCTGTTTCCTTCGGACATTCGGTTGATTCCCTCGGGACACTCGGCTGTTTCCTTTGGGCATTCGTGTGCTTCCTTCGATTGAACTTATACGAATATGTCTGCAACTTCAAAGTATTTGAGTTGCAGGCATATTCGTTTTTATTTTATAAATATGGCTTCTTGAATAACCATTTGGGTCTTTGCCAAAACGCTTTTCTATGTTCCTTCTGTAGGGCAACGCTTGTATCCTAACCCTTTTAGGGCCGATAGGTTGTGTATTGGCAGCGCATAACGGTATGAACGGGTCTGTAGTCGTAGCTCCGTTTTGACCTCACCCAGGCATGTAGGTGTAGGATAGCGTCTTTGTGAATGTAGGTGTCCTTGTTTTTGTTGGGACATTACATCGTTTTATTGCTTCTTTTTCTTGCTGTTGGCGCAGTACACTCCGAGGAGGATACATGCGCATCCCATTGCTGCCATGCATGTCATGGGCTCGTCTAACACAAGCGCACTGGCTATGGATGTGCTGATGGGATTGAGATAGATGTAGTTGCTCGCCTTGAGGGCGCCCAACTTGTTGCTGGTCAAACTCCACAGGGCAAAGCAGCCGAAGCTGGCTATGATGCTAAGAAAGATCAGGTTTCCTGCTACGATAGGTTTAGCCAAATCTTCCAATGGGAACGTCCAAGGACGGAAAAAGTAGACGGGCAGCACGGTGACAACGCCATAGAAGAACACCTTGCGCGTAACAAACGTGGCGCTGTAATGCGTTACATCTCGCAGGAGAATGCTGTAAATGGCCCAGCATAAGGCTGCGCTTATTGCCAAAGCATCGCCCAATGGGTTGAGCTGTAGTACGAAATGGCCATTGAATACCACCAATCCTACGCCGAAGGTGGCCAGCACCGATCCAATGATCAGTCGCCTGGTGGCTTTCACATCGCGTATGAAGATGAGGGCGATGATGGTCGTTAGAAGTGGGGCTGTGCAGACAATGAACGCCACGTTGGTAACATAGTCGATGGCGACCGCGATGTTCTCGGTGACGAAATACACCGAACCGCCTGTCAATCCGAGCAGTATCATGCGTAGTTCATCGCGCCAACTGTCTGCCCAAAGGCGTCTGGGCGATATCGTCCAAATGCAAATGTAAGCAATGAGAAAGCGTAAGGTGAATATCTCATGAGCCTGCATGCCCGCCATTAGCAATTGTTTGGAGTTGACAAACGTGACACCCCAAATGAGCACAATTACGGTTGCGAGAATGTGATAACCAATTTGCGACTTCATATCAGATGGTTTGACTGGTGGGATAACGGTTGGGTTGGAACACGGAATGTGTGTCGGTGAGATGGCAACAGTCCCCTTGCTGCTATGTATGTGGTAGCTCGGCGGGTAGGATAACGGGCTTATAGGAACACGAAATACACGGCTGCGATGAGGCAAACGAATGCTGCGATGTGGTTCCAATGCAGTCCTTGGCCTTGAAAAAGCATGTTGGCGATGATCGCAAACACAATGAGCGAGATGCATTCCTGTATCACCTTCAGTTGCACCAGTGAGTAAGGGCCTCCGTTACCCTCGTAACCAATGCGGTTGGCGGGCACCTGACAACAGTACTCGAAGAACGCAATCAACCACGAGAAGGCAATAACCCCAATAAGAGGCCAATGGGATGCCACGCCCGTTTGTTGCAAACGGAGATGCCCATACCACGCAAGCGTCATGAAGATGTTGCTGCAGAATAAAAGAAGAATGGTGTAAAGTCCTGACATATAACAACCTATGATGGAACGTCCATTGCTTGGACATCCCTGTTTTTGAAAGTAAGACCTCTGTTGTTTCCCATCGACGATTAGACCGAGACATACGGTTGGATTAACCGATTCTTGTTTGCCCCTGCGCCTCTCTGTGTTTCTTCCAGTCTTATAGTTCTGTCTGCGTTTCGCCAAAGACCCCTTTGCCTTCAACGTAGCCGCCTGAACCCTTCCGAAATAAGCATGAGCAAGCGTTGAAACCTAACGTCCGATATGGAATTGTTTATATTGAATGTGCATTTCAAAGATAAGAGGATGCGACCCCATGATACTTCCCTTGCTAACAAGTTGGTGATGAGTCGCATCCCCTTGGATGACTATTTCTTTAAGAATAGAGCCTTCGCTTATCCTTTTAGCAGTTGCTCTGCCATGTTGGTAGCGGCCCTTCGACCGTCGCCCATGGCCAGGATAACCGTTGCTCCACCGCGTACGATGTCGCCGCCAGCATAGATATCGCTTCTTGACGATTGCATCTGCTCGTTCACCGCGATGGTGTTCTTGCGTCCGAGCTCCAATCCCTCGATGGAGTTGGGCACCAGCGGGTTGGGTGAAACGCCCACGGCCACGATGACCTGATCGCACTCCATGGTGACGGTTTCGCCCGTCGACTCAGGACGTCTTCTGCCAGAAGCGTCGGGCTCGCCCAACTTCATCACGTCGAGCACGGCAGCCTTCACACGTCCATCCTCGTCGGCCAGATACTCCTTGGGGTTGTGGAGCGTCAGGAAGTTGACGCCTTCCTCCTTGGCGTGCTTCACCTCCTCCAGTCGCGCAGGCATCTCAGCCTCTGAACGACGATACACCAATGTAACGTCAGCGCCAAGGCGCTTGGCTGTGCGGCATGAGTCCATGGCGGTGTTTCCGCCACCCACCACGATGACCTTCTTGCCCAGAATGACCGGAGTGTCGGTCTTGGGGTTGGCTGCGTCCATGAGGTTGACACGTGTCAGATACTCGTTTGACGACATGATATTGATGAGGTTCTCGCCAGGAATGTCCATGAAGTTGGGCAATCCAGCACCCGAACCGACGAAGATACCCTTGAATCCCTTCTCTTCCAACTCCTTGACGGAGATGGTCTTGCCTATGATCGTGTCGGTCTGGAAATGCACACCAGCCTTTCTAAGGTTGTCTATTTCCACGTCGACGATGCTGTTAGGCAATCTAAACTCAGGGATACCGTATTTCAATACGCCGCCAATCTCATGCAGGGCCTCAAAGACATACACTTCGAATCCCTTCTTCACCATGTCGCCTGCGAAGCTCAGGCCCGAAGGTCCGGAACCCACTACGGCGACCTTGATGCCGTTAGAGGGTTCGATATGTGGCAGCGCTACCTGTCCGCTCTCACGCTCGTAGTCGGCAGCGAAGCGCTCCAGGTATCCGATGGCCACAGCCGGCTCGTTCATCTTCAAGTGGATGCATCGGCTTTCGCACTGTTTCTCCTGTGGGCAGACACGTCCACACACTGCGGGCAGCGCTGATGTTTGCTTCAATACCTTGGCGGCGTCGAGGAAATGCTCGCGCTCAATATTCTTGATGAATGCCGGAATGTTGATGTTGACGGGGCAACCCTCCACGCAGGCAGGCTTGGCACAGTCGAGGCAGCGATGCGCCTCGCGCACAGCCATTTCCTTTGTCAAGCCCTTGTTGACCTCCTCCAAGCGCGTCTTGGCACGATACTCGGGGTCGAGTTCGGGCATTACGACGCGCTCGATGGCCTTGCGCTCTTTGGCGTTCATGGCCTTGCGGAGCTCGGCGCGCCAAGGAGCGTTGCGGTCGGTTAAATCGTCCTCGGCGTTGCTCTCAGCCTTTGCGTCGGTCGATTGAGCCTCTGTTGCGCAGGCCTTAACGTCTTGCCCAGGTTGTGGAGTGGGGTAGACGTGCTCCTCATAGTGCTCCATTTCCTTACGCTCCACATTCTTGAATGTTCCCATGCGTTTGAACATCTCGTCCCAGTTGACCAGATCGCCGTCGAACTCGGGACCGTCGATGCACACGAACTTGGTCTTTCCGCCAATTGTCAGGCGGCAAGCTCCACACATGCCCGTGCCATCCACCATGATGGTGTTGAGCGATACATAGTTGGGAATGTTGTATTTCTTAGCCAAGAGCGATGTGAACTTCATCATCACCGGTGGTCCGATAGCCAGGATGCGGTCCACATGCTCGCTTTGGATAACCTTCTCCACGCCGGCTGTTACCACGCCCTTCTCGCCGTACGATCCGTCGTCGGTCATGATAATCACCTCGTCAGATCCTTTTCTCACGTCGTCCTCCATGATGATGAGGTTCTTAGTGCGTCCTGCCAGCACGGAGATTACCCTGTTCCCAGCGTCGTGAAGCGCTGTAAGGATGGGCAGGATGGCAGCGATACCGATGCCACCTCCGGCGCAAACCACTGTTCCAAACTTCTTGATTTCTGACGCATTACCCAACGGACCGACAATGTCTTGTACATAGTCGCCCTCGTTGAGGTTGCACAGTTTGGTTGAGGAGAGACCCACCTCTTGTACGACGAGGGTCAGTGTTCCCTTTTCATCGTCGGCCTTTGCGATGGTGTAGGGCACACGCTCGCTGTGTTTGTCGACGCGTAGGATGATGAATTGTCCTGCTTTGCAGCTGTGGGCAATCAAGGGAGCCTCCACTTCGAGGCAAAAGACTTTCTCGGAGAATTGGTCTTTCTTGATGATTTTGTTCATGTGGGTATTAGTTAAGGTGTGATGGAAAAAGTGGCAAGCCTCCCCGCGTAATCGGAAAAGCTTGCCACTTCACGATCTGTTACTCGCAAGCTTTGTCGTCGAGCATGTCGAAGCCACAGTAGGGAACGAGCACCTTTGGCACGCGGATTCCCTCCGGTGTTTGGTTGTTCTCGATGATCGTGGCTACGATGCGCGGCAGTGCCAATGCCGATCCATTGAGCGTATGGCACAGTTCGATCTTCTTGTTGTCGGCACGGCGATAGCGGCAGTGCAGGCGATTGGCCTGGTAGCTCTCGAAGTTTGATACCGACGATACTTCCAACCAGCGCTTCTGAGCGGCGCTGTAAGTCTCAAAGTCGTGGCAGATAGACGACGTGAAACTCATGTCGCCTCCGCAGAGACGAAGGATATGGTAAGGCAATTCCAACTTGATGAGAAGGTTCTCCACGTGGTCGAGCATCTCCTTGTACGACTCATACGAATGCTCGGGCGTATCGATGCGTACGATCTCCACCTTGTCGAACTGGTGGAGGCGGTTCAGGCCTCTCACGTCCTTGCCGTAGCTTCCTGCCTCACGACGGAAGCAAGCCGAGTAGGCGCAGCACTTGATAGGCAACTGGTTCTCCTCGATAATCTCGTCGCGGAAGAGGTTTGTTACCGGCACCTCGGCTGTGGGGATGAGGTACAGGTCGTCGAGGTTGGCGTGATACATCTGTCCCTCTTTGTCGGGCAGCTGTCCTGTTCCCAGGCCCGAAGCCTGATTGACCACGTATGGAGGCTGAATCTCGGTGTATCCGGCCTTGCGTGCCTCATCGAGGAAGAATGCCTCGAGCGCGCGCTGGAAGCGTGCCATCTTGCCGATGTACACAGGGAATCCGGCGCCCGTGATCTTCACACCGAGGTCGAAGTCGACCAGGTTGAATTTCTTCAGCAGGTCCCAGTGGCAGAGCACCTCATCCTCCGGATTGGGCATGTGTGTGAGATCCTCCTTGATCACGACGTTGCTGCTGGCGTCCTTGCCCTCAGGCACATCGTCGTTAGGTATGTTAGGTATGTCGAGCAGAACGTTGGTCATGTCGGCGTTAGCCTTGTCCATGATTTCTTGCAGTGCCTTGTCGGCAGCTTTCAGCTCGGCCACTTTCGTCTTGATATCGTTGGCCTCGTCCTTCTTACCCTCTTTCATCAGTGCGCCAATCTTCTTGGCGAGCTGGTTTTGCTCGGCCTTGTTGCTGTCGAGCTTTTGCTGGCTCTCGCGGCGCACCTTGTTGTATTCCAATACCTTCTCTACAGCCTCTCTGGCACCTTTGAATTGTTTCTTCTCCAGTCCTTTGATGACTCTTTCCGTTTCCTCACTGATGAGTTTAAGTGTAAGCATATCGCTATGTGTTTGATTTGTGTGTTCTTATATTTGGCAAAAGTACTAAATAAATGCTTAACGACCAAGGATTTTTGTAAAAAACGAGCGAAGCCTGATCCGCATGGACCAGGCTTCTATGTTTGTTTGGAATAAGTTGATTTTTGTGTTAAGCTTAGGCTTGCTTCAACTTCTCAGCATAAGCCTCGGGCGAGAGCACGCTAACAGTGCTCTTATCGCGCTTACCCTTGTGGAAATACACCACGCCATCGGCAAGAGCGAACAGAGTGTCGTCCTTACCCTGGCCGACGTTCTCGCCCGGGAAGTGCTTGTTACCGCGCTGGCGCACGATGATGTTACCTGCAGTGATCTGCTGACCACCCCAGATCTTCACGCCTAATCGTTGTGCATGAGACTCGCGGCCGTTCTTAGAACTGGTTTGACCTTTCTTATGTGCCATGATGAAAACCTCCTGATTTAAGCGATTACTTGTTTAACTTCAACTTCGGTGAACTGTGCACGATGACCGTTCTTCTTGCGATAGTCCTTGCGGCGCTTCATCTTGAAGACAATCACCTTGTCGCCCTTCACGAGCGGGTTCACAACTTCTACTACTACTTTTGCACCCTCAACGGCAGGTGCGCCGACAGTCACTGCTCCGTCCTTGTCAACGAGCAGCACCTTGTCGAATTCAACAGTCTGGCCGGCCTCGGTGTCCTTCATGTGGTGAACGAAGAGTTTCTTGCCCTCCTCGACCTTGAACTGCTGACCGTTAATTTCTACAATTGCGTACATTTTAATTATTTAAACGGGTTTTTCCGCAAGGCGAATGGTAGCATCAGCCATTGCTTTTTCATGCCTCCACGGACTAAATCGGCTGCAAAATTACTAAATATTTAGGTAATAGGTCTATTGGGAAAGGATTTTTCTTTTCGTTTTATAACTAATTAACACTGCGTTGACGTTATGTTCCCTACGGGCGATGGTGTAAGGCGTGTGGTCGCGGTTGGAGCGCGAGGTGTTGATGTTTTTTGGGCGTTGAAGGTCGATTTGTGCCTATTCGTCGAATTTTTTAGCCGTAATCTTCGTTTGTGCCATAATTAAATGGTAACTTTGCCACACCAAATCAGCTTAACCCGTATATATAAATAAGGTGAAGTTAGACTTCTCCTGCAGTATGGGCGGTTGTTAGAAACGACAAGTGACATGAATATCGACTGCAAGAAAAACCAAGAAGAGTTTGTTGAACTCCTTCGCTCCACCAAGCGCGAAGGCATCGAATATGTGATCGAAGACCTTGAGAAGGACGGCTTTTTCGAGGCTCCCGCGTCAGCCGGCCACCATCTTAATGTGGCTGGAGGTCTCTGCCTGCACAGCCTGAACGTGTGTAAGGCAGGTCTGATGGTGTGGGAAGGCTTGAAGACCCTCGACCCTGCGTCAGCCAATCAGGTGAAGCGCGAGAGTGTTATCCTCGCCACCCTGCTTCACGATGTGTGCAAGACCGACATCTACAAGCGCACGGTGAAGAAGCGTAAGAACAAGCTTGGACAGTGGGAAGACACCGAAGGCTACAGCGTCAACTACAAGAAGTTTCCGATGGGCCACGGCGAGAAGTCGGTCATCATGTTGCTCTTGAGCGGTTTGGAACTCCAAGATGATGAGATGTTGGCCATTCGTTGGCACATGGGAGCGTGGGGAATCAACATGAACTCCTACGAGGACCAGCGCTGTTACGACACGGCGCGCACGCTGAATCCGTTGTGCTGCATCGTGCAGAGTGCCGATGGCATTGCCGCAGCCATCCTGGAGACCACGAGCGAAGACATCGAGAACATCTAAGCGTCTTCGGCTTCGACCCTTCGGCGTGAGGCCCATCAGCCCGTTGGCAATGGGCGTAGCCCACATCATGCAATCATCATCGGGGCACCTGCTGGATTCCCCCTACTTAAAATATTAAACGAAATGAACAGAACACAACTTATTGCTGCAGTAGCAGAGCGTGCCGAGCTCTCCAAGAGCGAAGCTGCCAAGTATGTCAATGCCGTGTTGGGCGCCATCGCCGACAACCTCACCGAGGGCGACCGTGAGTTGGCCATTCCCGATTTTGGCCGTTTCTCCGTGAAGCAAGTGGCTGAGCGTCAGGGTTTCAACCCTCAGACAGGCGAGAAAATCACCATTGAGGCCCGCGAGAAGATCGTTTTCAAGGCTTCAGAGAACATGAGCATTTTCTCTCGCAAGCACAGTTAAGCGATGATGCGTGTTGACGGAGCAAGCAATGCCATGGGCCACTGCGCAGAACAGAACGGGGCGCGTTTCGCCCCAGGCAAAGGGAGGGGTTGGTTGTGAGAAAACGCAACTTGATGCTTCTCCTGTTGCTCGGCGCAGTGGCGGCGTTGGCCTGTGGGCAGTTTGTGCCCGACTTGATGGCGCCTTGGGATGGCGATGACGAAATTGGCGGCGTAACACTTCGGCAGCAGCAACCCAGGTCTACACCGACGACACCGCAAAGTGGTGTGCTCGCCATCGATACGCTCGACAAGGTGGTGGTGTACACCCCCCACTTCTCGCGTATCGACTTGGTGTGTGCCACAGCACCTTCGGAAGACGACCCAGAGATCATCCTCGCTGCTGAGGCGGCCTTCACCGGAACGGTGTATGAGGGTGAGAATTTCAGCCATCAGAACATTGCCGGCGACCACGTGAGCGGCGGTACCTATTACCAAGGCCATGCTTGCGCCGACATCACGGGCGCATTTGTTTGGGAGAAAGAGGGTTGGCGGTTTGTGCAACACGATGCCAAGGTGTCGATGGCCGGAGCCGCCGACCATCAGGGAGCCGCCTTCTCGCAGGTGCTCTTTATCCATCGGGGCGAACGTGTGCATTGCAACATTGCCGCCACCCAGGTGTTTCGGGCGTTGTGTAAGCGCCACGGGCAGTTGTCGGTCGTTGAGAGCCGGGGCAAGATGCGCTTCTTCGACTTTGTGCTTTACCTTCTTGCCCACGACGTAGACGAGGCGCTCTACCTCGATTCGGGCAAGGCTTTTGCCCACGACAATACAGGGTTGTTGTTGCGCTTGGCAACCAACTGCCGTTCGCATGCCACCAACTGGCTTGTGTTTTATCGTTGATCCCTACATCACATCCTCGTCCTCAAACGGTTGGCCGAGCGATTTCTTCAGGTCGCGATTGACGGTGATGATGCCCACGGCGGCTAAAATGGTGATCAGTACCGCTACAATGGCAGAGTCTTTCAGAATGTTTTTCCACATAATTGTACGCTTTCGCAGTTGATTCGTTATAGATAAAACGATTGGGCTTGTGGAATGTTGCACCGATTAAATATTTTTATGAAATGATTTACGTCATCAGAAACTCACACGAGTATGGCCCCTACGACGAGTCGGTGGTTGCCGGCTATGTGGAGCAGGGCATCTTGCTGGCCCACGACAAGGCGCGCGACGCCGTTACAGGCCGTGAGGCCACCGTAATGGAACTGCTCAAGGCGCGCGGTTACCATCCTCAAGTGAGCCATAAGGGATCGTTGGGCGAACAGTTGCGTGCCATTGGCTCTGAGTTTATCTTTCCCCGCGACGATATGGCGCGCCACCACTGGCTCGACGACAAGCGCCTGTTGATCTTGGCCGTTGTGGGCCTGTCGCTCTCGGTGCTCATGCTCCTTCCCATTGGCGGCTTGCTGGTGTTCTATGCCATCTCGCTCTATTTCGCCGTTGTCTGGGGATTGTTTTTCTATGTCTTCTTCCGCAGTCGACAAGTCAATGTCAAGACCACGGTGAGCGTGTTCTTCCTCACCCAGATAGCCGTATTCATCATTTTCTCGGGGCTCAGCCATCTCAATTTCTTTTATTTCTTCACCCAACTGGCCTTCCCGCTCAACATTGTGGGCTATGTGCTCGGCGTGGGCCTCACCGAGGAGTTTGTGAAGATGGTGCCCCTGCTGTTTCTCATTCGCCGTGCCCGCGAACCGTTGTTGCCACAAACGTTGGTTTATTACGGCCTGATGTCGGGCATCGCCTTCGGTGTGTTCGAAGGAGTGGAGTATCAAACCACCGTCAACGTGCAGGCCGATTACACCACGGCTTTCTTCCTTAACGTAGCCCGCCTCACCTCGTTGCCGTTTCTCCATGCCCTGTGGTGTGGCATTTGTGGTTACTTCGTAGGCTTCGCCCATCTCTATCCGCGCTATCGCAAGTCGCTCTACGCCTTGGCGCTCGCCCTTCCCGCTTTGCTCCATGGCCTCTACGACTCGTTTGCTGGCGTGGCCTATCTGGTGTCGCTTGGCGTGGCGTTTGCCAGTGTGCTTTTGCTGATGACTTATCTCAGCAAGAGCAACAGTTTCCGCGATAAGTTGCGCCGATAAGTCGGCTGACGTGTCGTTGCCGATGTGGCGAGAAACGATTTGTTGAAACTTTTGGTCAAAAAGTTTGCGCGCGATTTCGTGTGAACCAGAGAGCGAATCTTCCATTTTGATGCGCTCAGAATGGCGATTTTAACTTTCGCGTTTGCGATAGACCATCTTCCGCACCTCGGTTAGGCATGTTTCGAGTTGCGAAAGACCATGTTTCGCATTGCCGTCGGGCATGTTTCGTGGCTCGGTTAGGCATGTTTTATCATGTGGAGCGTTAAAAATGGAAGAGTTATTGAATGCAGTTTTTTATAAGAGTCTAATTGTTAGGCGCTTATGAAAAATCGCTAAGAATCGCGTATTTGCAACCGAAGGCGAGATGGTTTCAAAAAACAGTGTAGATTTCAATGTAGTTTGTTGAGCGTTTTCCCATTCCTGCGCAACTTAGGTAGGATGTATTAAAAGATTGATTTCTTAACACCTTCAGAAGTGGTTTTAGGATATTCCTATTAACTTTGCACTTGCTTTTGGAATCCGCCGTTTCGATTTTTTTAGTTAATAATGCGTAAATATTGGAGTTTATAAACGTTTTTTAATGTATTGAACCTTATCTTTGCTTATCGGAAATCATCTATAACCAAAGTAAAAGAAATAGAAAATGGCAAAGAGCAAAAAAGACTTTACGTTACTTCTCATTGCGCTCTTTTGCAGTTCTTTGGCTCATGCACAAAAGCAAGTTCCTGCAGAACGGAAAGATTCCATTGACAATGGAAGTAGTATAATAAAGATAGTTGGAAATCATTCCAATAAGGGTGCGGCCAACAACGCCCTCGACGTGTTGAGTGGTCAGGCTGCTGGTGTTAATGTGACATCCAACGGTCTGGATCGTATGGCTATGCTCAATAGTGTGCGAGTACGTGGTACAACCTCCATCATCGGAGGCAATGACCCTTTAGTGCTGATTGATGGGGTTACTTCTGACGTACTTACCCTATCAACCATCTATCCTGCAGACATCGAGAGTTTTCGTATATTAAAGAATGCTGCGGAGACCGCCATGTATGGTTCACGTGGAGCGTCTGGTGTTATAGAGGTGAAAACCAAGAAAGGCACAGGACGAGGATTCCAAATCTCGTATGAGGGTAATGTGGGGTTCGAGCAGATGTACAAACACCTGGAGATGCTCAATGCTGCTGAATATGTTGCAACGGCAAAGGCATTGGGTATCTATTGCAACAACGGAGGTTTCAATACCGATAACTACAAGGTGATAACACGCACGGGTATGGTGAACAATCATTACCTTGCATTCAGCGGAGGTACGCCACAGTCAAACTATCGTGCATCTTTCGGAGTAATGGACCACAACACCATCATCAAGAAGATGGACTATAGCGTTTTTGTTGCCAAAGTTGATGTAACCCAGAAAGCCTTCAATGACAGACTAACCGGAGAATTCGGAGTGTTCGGCTCGTCATTCAAGAACCATGACATCTTTGATACGCAGATGCTGTTCTATTCCGCTGCATGCCAAAACCCAACTTTCCCTGCTGGTACTGACGAGCATGGAAACTGGCTGAAAAACGAATCGGCAACGCATATCAACCCACCCGGCATATTGCTTGAAGAGAAAAACGACTCCAAGGATTTGAACTTTGACGCACACATAAAGCTGAGCTACGATTTCAATAAGAACTGGCGTGTATCCACCTTCGGCTCTTACCTGTATGGCTCTACCGAAAACGGACAATTCTGTCCGACATGGGTATGGGCACAAGGCAACGTGTACCGTGGAGAGTTCAAGAAAGAGGAATGGCTTGGCAATGTATCTCTTGATTTCAACAAGGAGTTCGGCATACATAAGGTCTCTGCTGGAGTAAGCAGTGAATACAGAAAACTGAGAAAAACTGCTTTCTGGGTGTATGCCAAGGGAATACCTACAAACGATTTTCATTACGACAATCTGGGTGCTACAGCAGCCCGTCCATACGGTGGAACAGAAAGCACATACGAAGACCAGTCTCTGGCTTCTGTAATGGGAAGCATCACTTATAATCTGCTTGACAGATATACCTTAGCGGTAAATGCTCGCGGTGACGGATCGTCAATGGTAGGTGACAACAATACATGGGGCTTCTTCCCATCTGTATCATTCACTTGGGACATGAAGAAGGAAGGCTTCCTTGCCAACATAAAACCGCTGTCAATGCTTAAACTCCGCACTGGCTTGGGACAGGCGGGCAATCTTGGCGGTATCTCCGCCTACACAACCATGAACACCGTAAGGCAGACTGGCATTGTTCCGGTAAAGAGTTCTCCAACAGTAACCCTTGGTATGGTAAGAAACAACAATCCTGATTTGAAGTGGGAAACGAAGACAACGTTTAACCTCGGTGTGGACATTGGTCTCTTTGCCAACAGGCTGATGCTTACAGCGGAGTATTACTATTCTAAGACCACCGACATGCTCTACGCCTATGAGGTTCCGGTTCCACCATTCGCATACAATACATTGCTGGCAAACATCGGCTCTATGTCAAACCGCGGATTTGAGCTGGGCTTGTCCGTGCAGCCAATAAGCAAGAAGGACATGGATCTTAACATCAATATGAATCTGTCGTTTCAAAGCAACAAACTCATCTCGCTAAGTGGTGATTACAAGGGAATGAGCATGTCGGCAGCAAACATCACCGCTATTGGATCATTGGATGGTGCTGGTCAAAACGGCGGCGACAACAACGTGGTCTATCAGATAGTTGGACAGCCGCTTGGCGTTTTCTACCTACCCCATTGCAAGGGACTTGTCAAGAACGAGAACGGCAGCTATTTTTATGACATAGAGGATCTTGATCATAATGGCAAGGTGGACTTGAGCGACGGAGGCGACCGATACATTGCAGGACAAGCCACACCAAAGGTGATCCTTGGCTCAAACATCAGTTTCAGATACAAGAATTACTATATCTCCATACAGATGAATGGAGCATTCGGGCACAAGATTTTCAACGGAACAGGACTGGCTTACACAAGCATGGCCTGCTTCCCAGACTACAATGTCTTTAAGGATGCTCCAAAGAAGAACATCGTAGACCAGAGAGTCTCTGACTACTGGCTTGAAAAAGGCGACTACCTGAACTTCGAGCATCTGACAATAGGCTACAATGTGCCTTTGAGGAGCAAGCTTATTCGTTCCTTGCGTGTATCATGCAACATTAGCAACATTGGAACAATCACCGGATATAAAGGTTTGACACCAATGATAAATAGCTATGTTGTCAACAGTACGATGGGTATTGACGACAAGCGCAACTATCCATTATACCGTACTTACTCATTGGGACTGAGTGTGCAATTTTAAAACGAAAAGAGTATGAAGACTATTATTAAATACATATTAGCAGCACCGTTAATGCTTTGTTTCAGCAGCTGTCTGGATGAGCATCCCAAAGACCAGCTGGACCAGGAGGCAATCTACAACAATGCTGATAATATATACAAAAACGCAGTAGCTTCCCTGTACAACTACATAGGGAGCAATCAGGAGTCGGAAGGGCTTCAAGGAACTTGCCGGGGTATTTACGACTACAATACCTTGACCACTGACGAGGCAATGATTCCAATCCGTGGTGGAGACTGGTATGATGGCGGTTTGTGGGAGAACATGTATCAGCACAAATGGAATGCCAATGATATTAATTTATATAATGTATGGAAATACCTCTTCAAGGTAATTGTTATATCTAACCAGTCGCTTTCTATCATTGATAGCCATAAGACTCTGCTTTCAGCAGAACAGACAAGAGATTTCACGGCAGAGGTAAGAGCTGTACGAGCCTTGTTCTACTATTATGCGATGGATATGTTCGGGCGTGTTCCTATCGTGACATCATACGACGTGAAATTGGAGCAGGTAACGCAAAGCGAAAGAAGTGAGGTATTCAAGTTTATTGTCGACGAGTTGCAGGATGTTGCCCCACAGCTCGCCGATGAGCATTCTAATAAGGAGGGGAACTATTACGGACGTGTGACACGCCCGGTCGCAAACTTCCTGCTTGCAAAGCTTGCCTTGAATGCGGAAATATATACGGATGATAACTGGACAGACGGCAAGCGTCAGGACGGGAAAAGCATTTACTTCAATGTGAATGGTGAGAAAAAGAACGCTTGGGAAACCTGCATCTGGTATTGCGAGCAACTGCGGCAAGAAGGCTATGAGTTGGAGAGCGACTACGCATCGAACTTTGCGGTTCATAATGAAAATTCCAAGGAGAACATCTTCACAATCCCATTGGACAAGAACTTATATTTGAACGAATACCACTATCTTTTCCGCTCACGCCACTACAAACATGGTGGAGCTTATGGTGGTTCTTCCGAAAACGGCACATGTGCAACTGTTTCAACCGTCAAGGCTTTCGGTTACGGAACGGACAATGTTGACAATAGATTCAAGATAAACTTCTATGCTGATACCGTGCTTGTTGACGGAAAAAAGATATATTTGGACAACGGGAAGCCGTTGGTGTACATGCCGCTTGAACTGAAACTGAACCTCAGGGACAGCCCATATAAACAGACGGCAGGCGCTCGTGTAGGCAAATACGAGGTTGATCGAACCGCCTATTCGGACGGACGGCAGGTTGACAACGATATCGTCCTTTTCAGATATGGTGACGCGCTGTTGATGGAAGCCGAGGCGAAAGTTCGCAATGGTGAGGATGGTTCAATAGAGCTGAACGCTATAAGAGACCGAGTAGGAATGCCTCATGTGGAAGCCAATTTGGACAACATTCTAAAGGAGCGTCTGCTGGAATTGGTTTGGGAAGGTTGGAGACGTCAAGATCTCATCCGTTTTGGCAAATATACCAAGGCATATGATCAAAGAACTCCATTAGAAAAGGAGTCTACCGGGTTTACAACGGTTTTCCCAATACCACAAAGATGTCTGGATTTAAACAAGAAATTAAAACAGAATCCAAGTTATTGATATAGTTGCCATAAGCTTTTCATTCACATGAAATCATTTTAAGGTAATAAGAGTTCAGAATCCTGGGCTGACAAATTATAATAGCTCATAATTTAGTCTGCCCTGCCAAGACTGCCAAGGTGAGCGCACATCATTGCACAGCAAATTGGAACTTTTGATGTTTCAGCACTGCGTAAGCCTTTGTGCAGTCTTGGCCATAACTAAAAAGAACCTTCTGTAAATGGGTCTATTTCCTATTATTTGAGAACTGATACGTTACTATCAATTCCATTTTAATTCAAGTTACTATTAAACTTGCGAAACGATTTCTTATGCTATATAGTACTTGCGAAGACTTTTTTTTATTTTATATTGCTTTACTTTAACTGTTTTTGCGGGTGAATATTAAATCTGTTAAAAAATCTCAAGCAAATCTTATATCTTACCAACTATTAATACCTTTGCACGCAATTTATAATCAATATAGTATTGTAAAAGTCTCCAGCTAAGGAGTCATTTTTACCTGCTAAGATTATTCTTATTCAAAAGGATAACATATTATTTAAGAGAATAAATATGAAAGAAAAAACAGAAAGTTCAGCAGTCTGCCATCATCATCGAGTAGGCTTCCTGGGATTGCTCATAACATTAGGCATTGTGTTTGGAGATATCGGAACATCACCCCTCTATGTGATGAAGGCCATCCTCCATACAGGCGAAACCATCAACGAGAGCACTATCCTGGGCGCATTGTCCTGCATCATCTGGACGCTCACCCTTCAGACCACCATCAAATACGTATGCGTGGCACTGCGAGCCGACAACAATGGCGAAGGAGGCATTCTTGCCCTCTATGCCCTGCTGCGCCGACTCAAGAACAAGTGGATTTATTTATTGGCTATCATTGGCGCAAGCACCTTGCTGGCAGATGGAATCATTACCCCAGCCATCACGGTTACCACAGCCATCGAAGGACTCGAAAGCATCAGTCCCAACCTGCCGGTCATTCCTATCACCCTTGCCATTATCACGATCATCTTCTTCGTGCAGCGCTTTGGCACCGAAAGCATAGGCAAGTCGTTCGGAGTCTTCATGCTGCTTTGGTTCCTGCTGCTGGGCGTGACGGGAGCTTTCAGCATCACGTCTTATCCATTGATACTGAAGGCTTTCAATCCTTATTATGCAGCCATACTGCTGGCCAAATCACCAGAATGGTTCTTGATTCTGGGTGCCGTATTTCTCTGTACCACGGGTGCTGAGGCACTTTACTCCGACCTGGGGCATTGCGGTAGGAAGAACATCGCCATCAGCTGGGGTTTTGTTAAGACCATGCTCATTCTCAACTATCTAGGACAGGGAGCATGGGTGCTGAACCATGTGCCGACAGCATTGTCCGTGAATCCATTCTTTTCCATCATGCCGCAGAGCCTACTGTTCTTCTCCATCATCATGGCCACGGGTGCGGCAATCGTTGCGAGTCAGGCACTTATCAGCGGAACCTTCTCCATATTGAGCGAAGCCATGAACCTGCACTTCTGGCCCCGCATGCGAATCAAGCATCCTACCCATGTAAAGGGACAGCTCTATATCCCGATGATCAACCTTGCCATGTACATCGGCGTGGTTATCATCATCCTGCTCTTTCGCGACTCCTCGCACATGGAGGCAGCCTACGGACTCGCCATCACCATCACTATGCTGATGACCACCCTGTTGCTCGGTTTCTACCTGCACAGCAAGGGCGTGTCGCGAATCCTCACGATATTGTTTATGGGCGCATACTGCACCATCGAGGCCATCTTTCTGGCAGCCAACCTGTCGAAGTTTCTCGCAGGAGGATGGTGTACGATGCTCATAGGCGGCATCCTGTTCCTGATGATGTATGTATGGGTGAGAGCCATGAAGATACGCCGCCATTATATCAGCGCCAAACCTCTGGACGACTATTATCAGATTATCTCCGACATCAAGACCGACGAGAGCATTCCCAAGTACGCCTCCAACCTTGTCTATATAAACCATGCCAACCAGGAAGGTACCGTAGACGACAAACTGCTCTACTCAATCATCAACAAGCAGCCTAAACGTGCTGACCATTACTGGCTTATCAACATGGAGTTTGCCGATACACCAGACACATTGGAATACAGCTGCGAAACCCTTGTGCCCGACACGCTTTACAGCATAACGATGCACATAGGTTTCCGCATAGAACCACGTGTGAGTCTATATCTGCGACAAGTGGTTGAAGATCTTGTGGCAAGCAAGAAGGTGGATTTAAGAAGCACCTATCCTTCGCTTCGCAAAAACAGAATTCCTGGCGATTTCCGATTCATCATCATTCATCGCGTATATTATCCGGAGAGTTCCGGCAACCGCCAGCAGAACTTGTTGATGACTTTATACGCTCTTATCAGCAAGATAGGTATCGACGAGCCAAAGGCATTGGGTCTCGACACTTCTATGGTGGTGGTAGAACGTGTGCCGCTCATAATCGACCAAAGCAATAGAAGCGGCAGGCGCATCATACAAATTGCGGAAGAAAAGTAAGGTTTTTATGGCGTAGGCGTTAAACCCTTGGTGGGTATGTGCGTCAAAACAATAGTTGTACAACAAAACAGAGGTTCACAAGAACCTTCAAAATATGTAGAACCATTAATAACGCAAACAATGATGAAGAAATTATTGATGATGATGGTAGTTGCGCTGAGCATGGTGCTGACTGCCAATGCACAGAGTAAGGACGACCAGCGGATCGGAAGCCAGCACAAGAATAGGGCAGAGATGGTGCAGAAGATGACCAATCGCATGGTGGAGCGCTATGGGCTCAACGACGACCAGGCCAATCAACTGCTGAAGTTGAATGAGACATACCAAGGCAAGTTTATGGCTCGCCGCCCAGGCATGGGCCAGCGCCAGCTTGACAAGGCGCAGTGCGACAGCTGCCAGCATGCCGACAAAGCGCAGCGCCCCACGAAGGAGCAGGCCGAGGCCATGATGAAGATTATGAAGGAGCAACGCGAGGTCTACAAGGCTGAGGTGAAGAAAATAATGACCGCGGAGCAGTTTGCCAAGTATGAGGAAGACTGCAAGAACAACCGTCCCGGTCGTAAACGCGCTGTACGCTAAGAATCCCCCCTTAGGGTTCAGGTAGGAGGGTGTGCATTCTATGTTTCTACGCAAGAAAAACTTGAAGTTTTTTTGCTGTT